>ULPD01035298.1_pt1 | contig 15101 bp, 8 predicted proteins | sample 1953161 | NCBI WGS metagenome assembly ULPD01 (sample SAMEA4835619, study PRJEB28245) | human gut metagenome | biome: gut microbiome; material: fecal sample | place: Denmark | collected 2008
TTGCAGCATAATCAGACGGCAGTAAGCGACCTTGATTTTTCTTCCGGCCGCATCACCGTGCTCATTGTTGAGGACAATGTTGAGCTGCGCTATTTCCTTGTAAGCAGTCTTTCGTCAAGCTACGACATCATTGAGGCGCGCAACGGCGAGGAAGGCCTGCAGCTGGCAAGCAGCCGTCAGCCCGACTTCATCATCACAGACATAATGATGCCCGTGATGGACGGCATGACCATGATACGCAAGATAAAGGCCTGCCCCGAAACAAGCCTCATACCCATAGTGGTGCTGTCGGCAAGAACTGCCATCAACTATCGCATAGAAGGACTCAACGAGGGCATAGACGACTATATAACCAAGCCTTTCAGCATGTCTTACCTTAAGTCGCGTGTCGACAACATCATACGCCAGCGCCGCCAGCTTCAGCAGGCATACGTAAGCAAGCTCAACGCAGCGGGCGACGGACATCTTATATATAAAGCCGACTCGCCCGGCATAGCCGATGCCGACAAGGAGTTTGCGCGCCGACTCGTGGAGTATCTTGAGCCGCGCATATCCGACCCCGACCTCAAGATAGACGACATAACCAAAGCCATGGCCCTGAGCCGCACCGTGTTCTACGGCAAGGTGAAGTCGCTCTTCGGCATGTCGCCCATCGACTTTGTGCGCCACATGCGCATACTAAGAGCTGAGCGGCTGATAGTTGAGAGCCGCAAGTCGTTCTCCGAAATAGCATATTCTGTCGGTTTCACCGATCCCAAATACTTCGGCCGCACTTTCAAGGCCAAGACCGGCATGACACCGTCAGACTACCGCAAAAAGTATTCGCAGCACGGCTGATTTGCATACTTTTTAGTCCGTGTCAATATCACCTCTGTAACTGTCAGATAATCAATGCGTTGCAAAAGGCCGTCTTTTATCTTCTAAAAGGCGGCCTTTTGCGTGCTAAAACATGGCCTTTTGCATCCTAAAACGTGGCCTTTTACAAAGCCGTTGTCTTTAGTACGTTGTTCAGTATGCCTTTTCACGGTAATCCCGCCTGTATGTCCATGCCCCGTGCAGTGTGCCGTAAAAAGCCGGTTTATCGGCATAAAATGATGAAAAGTCCACCTTTCCGAACAATTTTTATCCCATTTCATCGGCATATTAAGGTTATCTTTGCAGCCGAATCTACTTCAGACTATCTACGAAAATTATAACCTTAAAAAATAACTTAAGCATTATGAACCTTTTTAAATCTACGCTTTTAGCAGCAGGTATGCTGGTATCATCGTCAATTATGGCAATAAAGGTACACACCATAGGCGACTCTACGATGGCCACATACAGCGAGTCGACAACCGTTACGCGCGGTTGGGGACAGATGTTTCAGCAGTTTCTCACCGATGCTGTAACAGTTAACAACCGTGCCAAGAGTGGCGCGAGCAGCAAGAGCTTCTATGAGGAGGCAGCCTACTGGGAGTCGGTCAAGAAGCAGATACAGCCAGGCGACTACGTGTTGATACAGTTTGCCCACAACGACGAGAAGAACGACGGCATGGACGGCGACGAGGTTAAGGCCTATTATGAGAGCATAGGCCAGCACGACAAAGCCGCCGCAACCGACTATCGCGGCACAACCGCAAGCGGAACTTATAAAGAGTATCTGCGCAAATATGTTGAGGAGACGCGCGCCCTGGGCGCAACACCTGTATTGGTTGGCGCCATCTGCCGCAAATATTTCACGGGCAGCACCATACGCCGCAACGGTCGCCACGACCTCGGCGACGACTTCTCGCTGCTCACTTCATCGGGCATTACCGAGGGAAATAAGGTCAGCACCGACGACCACACCTATGACTATCCTTATCAGATGCGCATGGTAGCCGATGAAATGGGCGTTTCTTACGTTGATCTTACCACCGCCACAAAAGAACTCTATGAGAGTTATGGCGACGCCAAGGCCAACGAACTGCTCTTTGACGGCGAGGGCAGCACCCACACTTCGGCCATGGGCGCCACATTGATTGCACGCCTCTGCGCACAGCTTTTGCAGAAACAGGGCATCCTTTCAGATTATATCAACCTTACGAGCGACCTCAGCGTCAATCCGTCAAAGGCCGACCTCGGCGAGGCTTACAAGGGACAGACCGTGGTAAAGGAGTTTCAGATAAGCGGCTTCGACCTTCAGCCTGCAGAGGGCAACGTCACTGTTACGGCAAGCAAGGGCCTGCAGGTGTCGGCCGACGGCGAGAATTATTCGGGCAGCATCAGCATGAGCTATAAGGAAGGCAACATGATAGGTACGTTCTATGCCCGTTGCGAGTTTGCCGAAGAAGGCGTCATAAATGAGGAAATAACCGTAACCAGCGGTGACAAGACAATCGTCATACCCGTTACAGGCACAAGCGTGGTGCTTGACGGCGGCGCTCCCGTTCAGGCTTACTGGCGCCTTGAGAAGGACGACGAGTGTGAGGTTACAGGACCTATGAACACCCTCGGACAGTCGCACAGCGGCATGTTGGTTCAGAAATATTCTGCACCTAATGCCAACACAACATGGCCAGAGTGGACAGGCTTCGACGCTTCGCGCAAAACTCAGCGCAACATCATCGAGGGAGAAGCATGGCCCGGCGGTGAAATCGACGAAGTTTCAACCCGCTACATCGAGTTTGCAGTTCAGCCGGCAAAGGGCACCACGCTCAAAGTAGACTCCATGTCGATGTTCGTATGCGGCTGCGGCGGCAACGGAATGTGCTGCAAGATATACTATTCAAAGGAAGAAAACTTTGCCAACCCTGTAAACATCTTCGAGATGAAGAGCATGCCCGCCAACTCTATGCAGTATGTATGCGCCATGCCGGTGTTGTCGGTCAACGAGGGCGAAACTCTCCGCATACGCGTCTATCCCTGGTATAACAATGCCGCAACTGGCAAGACCATCTGTCTGAGCGACGTAACGATACACGGCATTGCCGTTGACTCTACCACAGGCATAAGCTCAGAACTGACACAGAATGCCGCTCCCGTGCGCACAATCTATTATGGCACCGACGGCACAATGCGCCACGACAAACAGCCGGGACTCAACATCGTGAAGGAAGAATATGCCGATGGAACGGTTAAAACAAGTAAAGTAATATATTAAAACAGTCAAAAAATTATTATGAAAACATCTTACATGAAGTTTCCTCTGCTTATCCTGCTGTTGTGCCTCACGGGCATTACAGGCAGGCTCTGCGCACAGGAAATCAGTGCCAACGACGCCACTGTGGCGTGGCCTTTCACCGAGGGAGCGTCTAATCCCACTTCTGCCGAGGCATCAGTTCCCGAGGCTCTGTCGTCAACAGGCTACACTCTCGGCAGCAAACTGACGCTCAACGGAACGCAGAAATGCGGCACCGAGACGCTGTCGAAACTTGATCCTACCGAGAAAATCAACAATGCCTTGGACGAAAACTCGTTCATCAGCTTTGCCGTTGTGCCCAAGAAAGGCATCAGCTTCACTCCGAAGAAGCTTACGTTCAACGCTGCTAAATGCGGAACGAGCGGCGGAACAATGGACATATATGCCGTAAGCGGTGACCAAAAAATCGCCATTGCATCGACGGTAAACCCTGAAAGGGCATCGGCTTATTCAAGCTACGACTACGATTTGTCGCAGATTGGAACGCTCAGCGACAAGTTTGAGATATACATTTATGTGTATAACCTCAACGCAGGCAAGCAGCTCGCAATCAACAATGTTACAATAACAGCCGATTTCAACGGCACTCCTGTTGCCGTTCCCGTGTACACACTGTCGGTTAAATCGGGCATGGAGGGCGCCGGAAACGTATCTTCTAATCCTTCAGGAACAGAGTTCGACGAGGGCACAAGCATCACTGTTACTGCCACAGAGAACTTCGGATATCACTTCCAGTCGTGGAACAACGACAAGGGTGAGGTGGTTTCTACCGAAAATCCCTATACATTCGAGATTTCAGAGAACACATCACTCACTGCTGTTTACACCAAGAACAACGTTTACGCGCTAAACCTCACGCTTGAAGGCGGCGCCAATGCCAACCTCGTTCAGTTCAGTCCCGAGGGCAATGTCGTTGACGGCGTTCACTATTATGAGGAAGGAACCGACGTGAAACTCACCGTTCTCAACAATCGCATACTGACGTTCACCAACTGGGAAGACAACTCTACCGACGCGGTGCGCGAGATAAGCATGGACGGCGACAAGCAGGTTACTGCCACTTTCTCTTGTGTTGACTATATCGTGGGCTGGGATCTTTACAACGATACGCCTACAAAGGAGCGCGCTGCCGACTATAAGGCTGAGAGCGACAACGCCGGACTGCTGTCGCTGCGCAATGCCGAGGGCCTCACTTCTTCGTGGCTCGCATGTGGAGCTGAGAAGGGTGGACAGAACGGAAAGTATGCTGCACGCGTGTGGAGAAACCTCAGCGAGCAGTATTATTTCGAGATTTCGTTCTCTACAAAAGAATATTCTAACATCAAACTTTCGGCTGCCGTGGGCGACGACTTCAATGCTCACAGCATAGTGAATGCCGAATACAGCATTGACGGAACTAATTATACTAAGTTTGGAACATACACTCTGCCTTACCGTGCATGGGCTGAAGGCGAGTTTGACCTGCCTGCCGACGCTGCCGGACAAGACCGCGTGTATATACGCTTCATGCCCGACTGGACTTCAGAACTTGTGGGCAGTGAGAGCGATTACGACGGAACAGCCGTAGCCGAGATATTTGTCCTTGCCGACAAGAATATCGTTGACGACGGCGAGGCACCCAAACTGGTGTCTACACTTCCTGCCGACAATGCCAAGGACATTACTGCCAACGGCTCTGTTATACTTACTTTCAACGAGAAAGTTGTGGCTGCCGCCAACGGCGGAAAGGCTACTCTCGACGGTGAGGAGATTGCTCCTACCGTAAGCGGAAAGACTGTTGTATATAAATATACAGGTCTGAAATATTCTACTGACTATACCTTCACTCTGCCTGCCGGAGCAATAGAAGACCGCACGGGCAACGCCTTCGAGGGCGTAAGCCTTACATTCACCACAATGGAGCGCAAGCAGCCCGAGGCACGTGTATATGACGCAGTGGTTGCGCAGGACGGAACAGGCGATTACACAACCATTCAGGCTGCCGTAGACGCAGCTCCCGAGGGACGCGTTAAGCCGTGGCTCATCTTCATAAAGGAAGGCGTTTATAAGGAGCATGTAGACGTACCGGAGTCGAAACCTTATCTACATTTCATCGGACAAGACCGCAACAAGGTGTCTGTAAGCGACGATAAGCTGTGCGGAGGCGACAACGCACTGCATGTGGACATAGGTGCAACGTTTGTAGCACGCTCTGCTAATCTTTACTTTGAGGGCATCAGTTTTGTTAACTCTTATGGTGTTGAGCAGAACGACGGACCTCAGGCTTTGGCTCTTAACACCAAGAACGACCGCCTGGTGTTCAACAACTGCGGAATGTACAGCTATCAGGACACATGGATAACACCGAGCGACTCTCACTGCCGCGCTTACGTTAAGAACAGCTTTATCGAGGGCGCTGTAGACTTTATCTATAACAACGGCGACTATTATTTCGACAGCGACACAATCAACATTGTGCGTAAGGACGGCGGATATATCGTTGCTCCGTCGCACGACAGCGACTCTGAGTGGGGCTATGTCTTCATGAACAACGTGATTACTGCTCCCGGCGTGCCTTCTGAAACTTCTGTATGGCTCGGCCGTCCGTGGCACAATCAGCCCAAGACCGTGTTCATCAACACCAAGGCCGAGGTTACTATACCTGCCACAGGATGGTATGAAACTATGGGCGGAATACCTGCTATATTTGCCGACTATAACACAGTGGACGGCGAAGGCAATCCTGTTGACCTGTCACAGCGCCGCAGCTATTACTATTATTATGCCGACGACGACAAGACTCAGAAGGTGGAGGGATATGCAAAGAACTCTCTTACCGATGAGGAGGCAGCACAATATACAATAAAGAACGTGCTTTCGGGCGACGACAACTGGCAGCCGGAGCTTATGACTGAGGCTTGCGACGCTCCTGTTCCAGTAATCAACAAGTCGGAACAGACCGTTACATGGGACGCCGTTCCTTACGCCATCTGCTACGTTATAACCAAGAACGGCAGCGTGGAAGGATTCACCACGGCCACATCTTGCAGCTATACCGACGGCGCCGAATATCTTATTCAGGCTGTAAACGAGTACGGCGGACTGAGCAAGGCAGGAAAGGCATCTGACGAAACCGTAGGCATCGACGGCGTTGAGGCCGTTCAGTCCGTAACCGTTACAGGCATCTATTCTGCCGATGGTGTTAAGCTTAACACCTATCGTAAGGGCATCAACATCGTTACAGGCAAGACTGCCGACGGCAAAGTGGTTTCAAAAACTATCGTGAAGTAATTTTGTCTGGCTTTTATTTATGGTTTGGCCCCGCACGGAACAACTTTCCGTCGGGGCTTATTTTTTGCCTTTTATTTGATTGTGTCTTATATTCTGTTATATGATAACTTTCTGTGTAGTTGGCTTTTACTGCCTTCTGCGACATAAGCACCGATGCATAGCGTATCTCATTTATTGCCGTATATACGAAAACGTCCGTGCTTCTGATGTCAGAAACACGGACGCTTATGTCTTTTATGAGATTGTTAAATTATTCCTGCCTTGTGCAGCTCGGCGACGGTTGTCTCTAATTCGGCATACCATTCTTTGCCGAAACGGCGGATAAGCGGCTCTTTCAGAAATTTATACACGGGCAGTCCCAGTTGTTTCCCTTTGGCGCGTGCAGCCTCGCAGATGCTCCAGCGGTGATAGTTGAGACCGGTCAGACCGTTAGAAAGTTTCTTTTCGCGGATAGGGTAGAGAGCGCAGCTTATGGGCTTGCAGAACTCTGTCTTGCCGGCACGGTGAGCCTTTTCGAGGGCGCACAGGCAACAGCCGTTCTCGTAGCACGTAAACACGCAGTCCTTACCGTTGACAATGCTCGTTACGAGTTCGCCTTCCGGGTCGATGTCGGCCACTCCCTGCTGGTCTATCACGGCCTGTGCGTTGGCAGAGAGGTCGGTCCACACGGTGTCGAGCGAATCCTCAATTCCGCCAATCTCGTCCATTGTTACAGGCGCTCCGGCGTCGCCTTCAATGCAACATTCGCCTTTGCAGGCATCGAGGTCGCAGCAGAACTGCTCTGTTATAATGTCGGGCGACACAAGCACGTCGCCCACCTGTATTATCGGTAAATCCATATTCGTTGTCTATATGTGATGTAATGTAGTCTTGTTACCATTTAATCGGCTCCATGCCGTGCTGCTGCAAGTATTGGTTTGTAAGGCTGAAGTGATGATTGCCGAACCATCCGCCGCGGTTGGCCGACAGCGGTGACGGGTGAACCGACTGCAGTATGAGGTGGCGTGAGCCGTCAATGAGCTTAGCTTTGCTGCGTGCATAACCGCCCCAAAGAATAAACACCAAGTGGTCGCGGTCTCTGCTCAGTGCGCTAATTGTGGCGTCTGTGAACTCCTCCCAACCGTGGTGCTGATGACTTCCGGCAGCATGTTCGCGCACGGTCAGCGTGGCGTTGAGCAGCAGTACGCCCTGTTGTGCCCAGCGCACTAGACTTCCGCTTTGCGGCATCGGTGTGCCGAGGTCGTTTTCAATCTCTTTGAATATGTTGATAAGCGATGGCGGAAACACCACGCCGTCGCTCACCGAGAAGCACAGTCCTTCAGCCTGTCGCGGCTCATGGTATGGGTCTTGTCCGAGTATCACCACCTTAACCTTGTCGAACGGGCACAGGTTAAAGGCATTGAAGATAAGTCGTCCCGGCGGATAGCAAGTATGGTTGCGGTATTCGTCGTGTACAAAGTTGATAAGATTGGCAAAGTAAGGTTTTTCAAACTCACCGCCAATATGCTGTTTCCACGACTCTTCTATTTTTACGTCCATAATTCAAAGTGTAATTTTTTAACCAATGCAAAAATACATATTTTTCTTTGAAAGTCAAATATTCGCGTCAATCTTTGTACTGTTGTATTGCGCTAAGCTTGCCGTCATCCAGTCAGAATATTTGCCGTGATGTATGTCATTGCTTGTTACTCCCGGTCATTGCCCGGGCGTATTTCGGCTAAATGCTGTATAAAACAGTTTTTGCAGAAAACTCGTCACTCGTCACATTTTAATATAAAGCACTGTAAGTGCACAATTTATAGTGTGATGAGTTTAATTTCTTACTCGTCACGCACATCTTAAACCCCTGCTTGAAGTCAACCGAAATCAGGAATTTACAAGGTGCGCTTCATACTCGGTTTAAGTATATATCTTGCCGTCATGTCATCAAAAACCTTCAAAAATCATCCGCCATACAAAATAATTCTATAACTTTGCTCTCGATGATTATAGCGATTATCTTTTGTAAATCAGCATTATAAAGTTGCGACAATTTTCGCTAATCACCAAATTTACAACAACTTACAATTCGTTGAGCTCACGTTAACATTAATTGAAGAATAATATGAAACACTGTAATTTATCCTTTGGAGATTGGATTATAATCGAAAATTGCTATGCTTATGTGTTGGCAACTCACGATATTTACTATGAGGCGTTCAATCATGAGGTGCAGGAAGACAGTAGTTTGCAAGGTAAATATCTTTATACGTTTGTCGCTTATCGTATTTATTGCACGATGAAAGGTAAAAGAATAAACCGAAAATCCTCCTATTTTACATATGGGATTGAAGATTACAGCGTTTTGACTTCTGACGAACTACTATTTATATCTAAGCTGTTGGAATTAGACAATGACGGGTTCGAGAAATGGAAAGAAAGTAGCATACTTCCATCAGTACATGAGGATATAAGAGTTCCTGTACAATCTTCCACCCCTAAAAGTGCGATGAACAAGTTTAAGAAAGCGATAAAACAGCTTCATTCTCCGTTTTCTTTTACCGACCTTTTAAAAGTGTGCAGTGGCATTCAATCCATAAATTGGAAGCAGATAGACAAAGTTGATGATTACTACATCTCTTTCACCCTTTCTTTTACCGTAGGAAACTACAAAGATAATTGCATCCTGTTTGATACAATAAAGCATATTGATTATACTGACGATGAAGAGGACAAACAGATATTGGAACAGATTTTCACCTTTGAAAGCACATTTCTGTCGCTTGCCCGTTTCGTAAAAGAATACGATCCTATATATCCATCCGAAAAGAATTCTGTTTTTCTGGCGCGTTTGAAAGAAATATGGAACGGGTTGTTTCATCACAATTGGAAAGAACAACCTTTGGCTTTCGACTTCTTTACCCATGCACCTAAAGAACAATCTTATAGTTTTGAACTTGCTTATAAAACAGTTTTAAACTTCCTTCAGCGCAATGTGCAAGAACTGAATTGCCAATATATAATTGACTGCCTTCTTGAAAAAACGGGGAAAGACCTATATAAAAAAGCCTATGAACTGATTAAAGGAATGTAACTGCAATAACGGTATAAATTGAAATGTACAAACAGACAGGCCGATAAATAAACGCCTTAATATTACAAACCCCGTAAATTCGCAAAACATACGCCATTAAGCGGGTTACGGATAGTGATGCTCTCTGTCTGCTAATTGATGCCAATAAAAAGAATTTCTTTTTGTTATTGATGTTGCCAACATTGTTTGGTTCAAGTAGACGATGTTTGTATAAAAATAAAGGAACTGGCAAAAGATGCCCGTCCCTTTATTTTTATCTTTTCCTGCTGACTGTTCAGCCGGAATGTTATTACTTGTTGTCCTCAATGAGGTTCTCGCCGGTCATGTCAGACGGCTGCTCCAGACCCATGATGTGGAGGATTGAAGGAGCGACGTCGGCCAGACGACCATTCTTTACAGTTGCGCTGTTGTTGTCTGTAACGTAGATGAACGGAACCGGGTTCAGTGAGTGAGCCGTGTTAGGTGTTCCGTCAGCGTTGATGGCGTTGTCGGCATTTCCGTGGTCAGCTATGATTATAGCCTCATATCCGTTGGCCTTGGCAGCCTCGATAACGTCGTGTACGCAGTGGTCAACAGCCCATACTGCCTTTGCTATTGCGTGGTAAACGCCGGTGTGGCCTACCATGTCGCCGTTTGCAAAGTTGACAACGATGAAGTCATACTCCTGAGTGTTGATGGCGCCAACCAGCTTGTCCTTAACCTCGTATGCGCTCATCTCAGGCTTCAGGTCGTATGTTGCAACCTTTGGAGAAGGAACCAGAATGCGGTCCTCGCCCTCGAATGCAGCCTCGCGTCCGCCGTTGAAGAAGAATGTTACGTGAGCATACTTCTCTGTCTCGGCTGTGTGCAGCTGTTTCTTGCCCTGCTTGCTCAGATATTCGCCCAGGGTGTCCTGTACGTTCTCTTTCGGGAAGAGGATGTGTACGCCTTTGAAAGATGCGTCATACGGAGTCATGCAGTAATACTGCAGATCCTTTATTGTGTGCATGCCTTCCTCCGGCATATCCTGCTGTGTGAGCACCTGTGTAAGCTCCTTTGCACGGTCGTTGCGGAAGTTGATGAAGATAACAACGTCGCCTTCCTGTATAGTGCCGTCAACGTTAGCGTTGCTTATAGGCTTGATAAACTCGTCGGTAACGCCTTCCTCATAGCTCTCTTCCATAGCCTTAACCAGATCAGTGGCTTTCTTGCCCTTGCCCTCAACGAGCAGGTCGTAAGCCTCCTTAACACGGTTCCAGCGCTTGTCGCGGTCCATAGCGTAGAAGCGTCCTACGATGCTTGCAATGTGAGCGTCGTTCTTCTCGCAGTGGTCAGTCAGTTCCTTGATGAATCCGGCTCCGCTCTTCGGGTCGGTGTCGCGGCCGTCCATGAAGCAGTGAACATAAGTGTTCTTCAGTCCGTATTCTTTAGATATTTCGATGAGTTTGAACAGGTGGTCGAGTGAAGAGTGTACACCGCCGTTGCTGGTCAGACCCATCAGGTGCAGCTTCTTGCCGTTGTCGCGGGCATAGCTGTATGCGTTAACTATTTCGGGGTTCTTGAGTATAGAGCCGTCGCTGCAAGCACGGTTAATCTTAACCAAGTCTTGATAAACGATGCGTCCTGCTCCGATGTTGAGGTGTCCTACCTCAGAGTTACCCATTTGTCCGTCAGGCAAACCTACATCCTCGCCTGAAGCCTGCAGCTGTGAGTGAGGGCTTACGGCGTAAAGATAATCCAAATAAGGCGTCGGTGTGTTGAATATTACGTCTCCTGCGCCATGCTTTCCGATACCCCATCCGTCGAGTATCATCAATAATGCTTTTTTTGCCATAGTTTTATTTAAATATATAGATGTGTAATAATTCCGGCGCAAAGTTACTAAGTTTGCCGTTAACAGCAAAATGCTGACGTGATTTTTAGAAGTTTTTGTATGTCTGTCATACACTCTTGTGCTTTTTCGGCTCATTTTTGTCATGTTTATGTCCGTGCTGGCATGCCTTGCCGTTTTATTCATTTTGTCCGTTTTGTCAGATTTTTCTCTTCGCCGATGGCATGGGTTTCTTTCATTCGCAGGCATTATTCTTTACATTTTAAAGGCCAAAAATCATCGGTTTCATCGAACGTTTAACGCTCTCAGAATAGCGTTGCTCTTCGCTGTTACGTGGTTTGGAGCGAAAAATCGTCAAAATTTAGCTGTTTTGATAATACGTTGATTTACAGGGTGTTGCGCTTTTGATGACATGAAAACATGACTGTTAACAAATATTACTCGGCCATTTACGGTGCAAAAGTGGGCCGTTTATGATGCGATACATGGCTGTTTGACATTCAAAATAGGTGATTTTATACTTCAAAAACGGCTCTTTAGGGCTGTTTAAACTGTTTAAATGTAAAGTGATATTAATAAAATCTCGCTATTTTAACGTCTGTTGTATATTCATTTCCTAGATTGAAAATATATTTTGTCCTGAGTTTTTACCGATGTCATGGTGCTTTTTATGCTGAAAACAGAAGAAAAATGAAGAATGATTTGCTCATGATAAAATTGTTCTGTTTTTCCGTAAAACGATAAAATGGGTGATAATGCTAAATACCGTATGGATTAATGCCGATGCGGCTTTGCCCATAAAGGTGAGCAAAGCCATATCTGCATTATAAATTATGACGTTTAAATCGTATTGTTTTTATTGTCAGAAGCCGAATCCAATCGTTCCGAACACGCCATTGTAATTGTCGATGCCTGCCGTGCGCGAGTTGATGTGGCGATAGCCTATACTGACATTGACATTAATCAGCTTACATCTTTTTATCCTGAACATAAGTCGAGCGTCGTAAGTTACGTTCTTCCAGTCAGTGTGTCCCACAGAGGCGCCAACCTTTCCGTAAAGGTCTATATCAATATATCCTACGCGTCCAACAGTATATCCTAAGCCTCCGCCCAAATTTGTTGTGCTCAAATATGAGTTTTCCGGGTTGTCGTATAGAGCGAGTATTCTTTCTGCCGTTGCAAACATATAAAACTTTTTGGTTATTTTAAATCCCAAATCAGCCCCAAACGACATAATTTGTCTTTCTTTCTGCTTGTATAATGCCGTGCCAAAGTCAAGATTAAGCATCATTCTGTCAATAAAGCTATTATTATTGTTATCCTTGACATTTTGCATTTCAGTTTTTACATCTTGTGCCCATACTGCCGGCGTAAGAAAAATTGACAGCATCAAAATAAGAATCTTTTGTTTCATATTAAAAATAATTTAAGTTTAAAATTTAAATTCGTCAACGCAAATATAATCAAAGTGCATACAGCATGTTTAATTCTTCCATTTTATCTTCATGTGGTGCGTTACATATATTTGATGGTTTAATGTAATAGAAAATATTGATTATCAGGCTGTTATACTGATGTTGGAATTTTAAGTAAGATAGAAAATGTAACGTTTGAAGCCACATGCAAACAATAAACGCAAGCAATAGTAAAACAAAATAACCATATTTTATTTATCTTTGCAATGCTGTAAAACAGAAGCAGACGGATGAAGAAACTTATATTTATACTGATACTTTTGCCCCTTGTGATTAGTTGCACAAATAGCAATTATAAGGCAGAAAAAATATTGGCAAATGCTGATTCGCTTTTACAAACAGAAAATACAGACAAAGCAATTTTGTTATTGAAAAAAATAAATGGAAAAAGTTTAACGGATGCAGATGCAAGAGCTAAATATTTCCTGCTGTTAACAAAGGCATATAACACATCAGGGAAAATACTTTCAAACGACTCGTTAATAGATTTCAGTATAAAATATTTTGAAACTACAAAAAATCATGCAGATTTAGCCCGATCGTATTACTATAAAGGGATGTGTATGTTAGACAGAGGAGATTTTGAGAATGGCGTGATTCTATTGAAAAAAGCGGAAAGCGAAGAAACACTTTCTCTAAATCCTAGCCTTAGACAGCATATTTATATAAACCTTTCACATGTAAATTTAGAATCAGGAAACTATAAAACGGCATTAAGATATTCACTAAAAGCGCTTAAAAATGCAGAAAGAAGTAATAACACCGTATGGATGTGCGTATCTTTAGACAAAACGGCTTCATGCTATTACTTCATGAACAAGAAAGACAGTGCTGAATTGTATATGTTAAGGATAATTCCACTGCTTGAAAAAATCAACGACAGGGAAATGTCGTCAATGTTTTTGAATAATATAGGACTGATTTGGTATGAGAAAGGACTTTACGAAAAAGCAGAACCTATGTTTAGGCAGGCATTCAATCTGCTTGATGTGCCGACAACCCGCATTAATTTGGCAAAGGTTTGCTATGCAAGAGGAAAAGCAGAAGAATGTGACACCCTTTTAGCCAAGGCTTTAGAAGACGCAAACTTCGATGAAAAGGCTGAAATTTGTCAGTTTATGGCGGAAAAAGCGGAAAAAGAGAACCGGCCGGAAGAAGCCAACGAATATCATAAAAAAGAAAAAATCATGCAGGACAGCGCACTGGCAAGAAAAAAAACAGAAGAAATGCTTTCGCTGCAAAATGAATACGATAACATGAAAAAGGATGAGATGATAGGACAACGCATCGGAATGATTATCATCATCTCTGTATCTGTGTTGCTGTTTTTCGCCATTTCATCGGTGTTTTTGTTCCGCAGGCGTGCCAACAGAACGCGCCGTCTGATAACCGAAATACGCAGGGAAACGGACAAATATCAGCGCGAGCTTGAGGATGCTGAGCGCACGAGCCGGGGCGACAAAAAGGAGATTGAACGGCTGAGGAAGAAGCTTGAGCAGGGCGAGGCACGCCTAAGCGCGATACTCGACCACGGAAAAGACCTGTATGAGAGCGTAAAACTCGATGGAAACGTGTCAAAATGGAGCAAAGACGACTTTGAGGCCGTTGTAGAATACTTAAGGGCGAAGATGCCCGACAAGGTGAGAATGATAGAGGAAACCCACACAAAACTAACAGCCTATGCCACATTTTTCCTGCTTCTATCAGCCATAGGCATGGACTCCGCAGCCACGGCACGCATTATGGGCATATCTCAAGGAGCCGTCAGAACCATGCGACATAGGCTGAAGAAGAAGGAAAAAGCTGGAAACAATAATTAGAAATGCCACATAAATGAGCCGTCGAAACAGGCATCAGACATGCCCGAAAGGCTATATCTGCTCATGCCTCTTATTGGGCAAATAATGCCGTTATGGCAGCTGATGTGGAGGCATTATTGACTTTAACATATTAAATTTGCATTTTTGTGGTGAATTGTGGTGAATTGTGGAGGAAAATACTTACCTTTGACACCGGATTTCTATTATAGATGTACGCATGCGATTTTTGGGAAGCATAGAAGCCAAGACCGACGCAAAGGGGCGCGCCTTTTTGCCGGCGATATTCCGCAAAGAGCTACAAGACTCTTATGAGGACTATCTCGTCATGCGCAAAGATGTGTTTCAGCCTTGCTTAGTGCTTTATCCCGCATCTGTATGGAACCGCCAGACCGAGGCCCTGCGTTCGCGTCTTAACCGCTGGGACAGCAGGCATCAGCAGATATTCCGCCAGTTTGTGGCCGACGCCGAAATGGTTACGCTCGATGCCAAC
>ULPD01015558.1_pt1 | contig 14808 bp, 10 predicted proteins | sample 1953161 | NCBI WGS metagenome assembly ULPD01 (sample SAMEA4835619, study PRJEB28245) | human gut metagenome | biome: gut microbiome; material: fecal sample | place: Denmark | collected 2008
ACGGCAAGGTGATGCTCTTCGGCTGTAACGGAAATGCCACAGAGATATTCTCGGCCGAGACTTCAGGCAACGGCTCGTGGACGGCACTTACGCCCAACGTGAGCCTGTCGGCTGACGCATACAAGAGCGTAACAGTGAAGGACAACATGCTCTACACTCTGAACAACGGCGAGCTGATATCATCGGCCGACGGTCAGACATGGAACACCGTGTCGCAGCCCACCGCCCAGTTTGGCGTTTCGCAGCTCATAGGAGCAGGCAGCCGCAAGATTTATGCTGCCGGAGCCGACGGCAAACCGATGAGCTCTGCCGACAACGGAGCCACATGGACTGCCGACAACGTTGGCGGCGACGCCGAAAATCTGCCTGCAAGCTATGCCGGACTGGCAAGCTTCGCACTGGCTACAGACAAAAATTCAGAGCGCATAATATTTGCCGGAAATCCTGCCGATGACGCCTTCACGTCTGATTCAACGGCTATGGTGTGGAGCAAGATTGAGGAATATGCTCCCGGCTCGATGGAACATTCATGGATGGAGTGTAACGAGGCTAACCACTATCAGCTGCCCCGCCTGACAAATCTGAAGATGGCCCGCTACGGCGATGTGCTTATAGCCATTGGCGGCAAGGCGCTCGGAACAAGCACAGCCAAGGCTTTTGAAAAGATATATGTCAGCAGTGACAATGGTCTGACATGGCTCACTGACGACAGCTACGTATTACCTGAAGGCTTCACCAACGGCTCGAGCAACGTGTTTGCCATTGCTGTCGACGGCGACAACTGCTTGTGGATAATCTGTGGTGGCAACGGTCAGGTGTGGCGCGGAAGGCTCAACAAACTGGGATGGGCCGAAAACCAGACCTCGTTCACAAAGTGAGAACTATAACCGTGTAACACTAATTCAACCACTGGCAAATGAGAAAAATCCTGCTTTGCATACTAATCTCTGCTGTGTCGCTGTGCTCAAGGGCGCAGGACGACAACGAATATAAGATGGAGATAGGCGTGGGAGCAGGACTGGTGGCATACGAGGGCGACTTCAACGGCAATATCATGAAGAACATGCAGCCCATGGCGTCGCTCATTCTCAGGCGTGTCATCAACCCCTATATGGGCCTTAAGCTCGACTTGTCATACGGCAAGCTGAAAGGCAGTTCTGCCGGGCTGGAGACATGGTATCCCGAATATTCGGATAATCCGATAGATTTCAGCAATACGCTCATTGACCTTGGAGTAACCTATGAGTACAACTTCTGGCCTTACGGCACGGGCCGCGAGTACAGGGGAGCAAAGCGCCTCACGCCGTTCATATTTCTCGGACTCGGCGCAACCTACGTGAAGGCAGACGCACAGAACGTGTTTACGGCAAACCTTCCGATAGGATTGGGAGTGAAATATAAAATAGGACCGAGGCTTAACCTCGGACTTGAATGGGCCGTCCATTTCTCGCTCAGCGACAAGCTCGACGGTGTGGCAGACCCTTATTATATAAAAAGCTCGGGACTGTTCAAGAACACCGACTGCTATTCGGCCCTGAAGCTCACACTGACTTACAGCTTCATGCCTAAATGTATAACATGTAATAAAGATGACTGAGACAAAAATTGACATGAACCGCATACCGCAGCACATTGCCATCATCATGGACGGCAACGGCCGATGGGCCACTGAGCGCGGCAAGGAACGCAGCTACGGCCATCAGGCCGGTGTTGAGTCGGTAAGACGCATCACTTCAGAGTGCGTCAGGCTTGGTGTGAAGTATCTCACGCTCTACACCTTCTCAACCGAAAACTGGAACCGTCCGGCCGATGAGGTGGCAGCCCTTATGGGGCTTGTGCTCACCGCCCTTGAGGACGAGATATTCATGAAGAATAACGTGCGTTTCCGCGTTATAGGCGATATCGACAGGCTTCCGGCACAGGTTAGGGCTAAGCTCGGCGAGACTATGGAGCATACGAAGGACAACAGTGCCATGACGATGGTGGTGGCACTGAGCTACTCGTCGAAGTGGGAGATAACCAATGCCGTAAAAAACATAGCCGCTGAGGTGAAGGACGGAAAGCTCGCAATCGACGCAATCGACGAGAATACGGTGTCAAGCCACATGCAGACCAGCTTCATGCCCGACCCCGACCTGTTGATACGCACGGGCGGCGAGGTGCGCATATCCAACTATCTGCTCTGGCAGATAGCATATTCGGAGCTTTATTTCTGCGACACTTACTGGCCCGACTTCAACGAGCAGTGTCTCCGCGAGGCAATAGTCAGCTATCAGAAGCGCCAGAGACGTTTCGGCAAGACCGAGGCGCAAGTTGAAAACGATAATTAATATTCAAGACAACATACATATAAGATGAATAGAATAATAGGATGCTTGGCACTGCTCGCCTCATTGCTCTTCAGCGTTGGGGCCGTTGCGCAGGAGAAGATTGTTAATCCTGAAATCTCTTATGCGGGCACTCCGCGTTCCGGCGTATTAGGCGGCATCGCGGTTTCTGGCGTGGAAGGCTATGAAGATTACATGCTTGCAAGTATTTCTGGTCTTACCGTAGGTCAGAAGATAGAGCTTCCGGGACAGGCTATTACTGATGCAGTGAAGCGCTATTGGAAGCACGGACTGTTTTCAAAGGTACAGATTGCTGCCGACTCTATCGTTGGCGACAAGATTTATCTGCATTTCTATCTGGCCTTGCGTCCGCGCGTATCAACTATTAACTACATTGGAGTAAAGAAGTCGGAACGCGAAGACCTTGAGACTAAGCTCGGACTGCTTAAGGGCAGCCAGATTACGCCTAACATGATTGACCGTGCTGAACTGCTGGCAAAGAACTATTTTGACGACAAAGGATATAAGAACGCCGAAATAAACATACAGCAGCGTGATGACGTAGCCAACAAAAACCAGGTGATTCTTGATGTCATTATCGACAAAAAAGAGAAGATGAAGGTGCGCCAGATCATCATTGAGGGAAACAATAATCTGAGCGACTCTAAGATAAAGGGTACTCTGTTTACAAAGGGTGCCTTCACCAAGACTCACGAGGCCGGTAAGCTGGACAACATATTCAAGTCGAAGAAATACACCCCCGAACGCTATAAGACAGATAAGCAGAATCTTATCGACAAGTATAATGAGCTTGGATACCGCGATGCCGCCATCGTTGAAGACAGCGTGTGGAATGTCGACGACAAGCACGTAAGCATATACCTTAAGGTGGACGAGGGAAAGAAATATTATATCAGAAACATCACATGGGTGGGCAACACAGTGTTCTCAACCGACTATCTGAGCCGTCTGCTCGGCATGAAGAAAGGTGATGTCTATAACCAGAAACTCATGAACAAACGACTCTCTGAAGATGAGGATGCCGTGGGTAATGAGTATTGGAACAATGGTTATCTGTTCTATAACCTGCAACCTACAGAGGTAAACATCGTCGGCGACTCTATCGACCTCGAAATGCGTATCATGGAGGGCAACCAGGCTCATATCAACCATGTGCGAATCAATGGTAACACCCGCGTTTACGAAAACGTTGTACGCCGAGAGCTGAGAACCAAGCCGGGCGACCTCTTCTCTAAGGAGGCCCTGATGCGTTCAGCACGTGAAATGGCATCTATGGGACACTTCGACCCGGAGCAGATTAATCCTGACGTGAAACCTAACTATGAAGACGGAACCGTTGACATCAACTGGGACCTCGTACAGAAGTCTAACGACCAGGTGGAATTCTCGCTCGGATGGGGACAGACTGGTGTCATCGGACGTATCGGACTGAAGCTTAACAACTTCTCAATGGCCAACCTCTTCAACAAGAACAAGGAGCACCGAGGCATACTGCCTGTGGGCGACGGCGAGGTGCTTTCTATAGGAGCGCAGACCAACGGTACATATTATCAGTCGTACAACGCTTCTTACTCAACCAACTGGTTTGGCGGAAAGCGTCCTATTCAGTTCACCGTCGGAGCCTACTTCTCTAAGCAGACCGACGTGTCGAGCAACTATTACAACAGTGCATACATGAATAATTATTATAACTACCTCTATGGATGGGGCAACAGCTACAATAATTATTATGAAAACTTCTACGACCCTGACAAGTATGTCAAGCTGCTCGGAGTGTCTGTAGGCTGGGGTAAGCGTCTGCGCTGGCCTGACGACTATTTCCAGTTGTCTGTCGAGCTGGCATATCAGCGCTATATGCTGAAGAACTGGCAGTACTTTATCGTTACCAACGGTAACTGTAACAACCTCAACCTGGGCATAACCCTGTCGCGTGTGTCTACCGACAACCAGCTGTTCCCGCGCCGCGGTTCAGAGTTCCTGGCATCACTTACGATTACTCCGCCTTGGTCGGCTTTCAGTCACAAGGACTATAAGAATCTTGCTACTAATCCGAAGTCGCCCAACTATACTGCCGAGCAGCAGGAGAAATATCGCTGGGTTGAGTATCACAAATGGAAGTTCCGTGCCAAGACATATACAGCCCTTACCAATGGACAGAAGTGTTTCGTTCTTATGACACGTGTTGAGTTCGGTATCCTCGGCTCTTACAACAAATACAAGAAGTCGCCTTTCGAAACCTACTATATGGGTGGTGACGGTATGAGCGGTTATTCTACGGGTTATGCCGAAGAGACAATCGGATTGAGAGGATACGACAACGGTAGCCTTACTCCTTACGGATATGAGGGCTATGCTTACGACCGTTTCACGTTGGAGTTGCGTTATCCGTTCCTGTTGGGCAACACCACAATCTACGGACTTGGTTTCCTCGAGGCCGGTAATGCATGGAACGACACCAAGGATTTCAACCCGTTTGACATGAAGCGTTCTGCCGGTATCGGTGTACGTATATATCTGCCTATGGTCGGACTTATGGGTATCGATTGGGCTTATGGCTTCGACAAGGTGTTCGGCACCAAGGGAGGCTCTCAGTTCCACTTCATTCTCGGACAGGAGTTCTAGCCGTTTAGCTGCCATGTGTCAAAACAAAGAGAGTTAATAAATTAGCCGTCAGACATATAGGCGTATTTGTCACGTCGGTTTTGTCAGTTAAATTTATAATTAAGGAGAAAGAATTATGAAGAAGATATTAATGATGTTTGCCATGCTTGCCGTAGCATTCACGGCCAGCGCGCAGAAGTTTGCTCTTGTCGATATGGAGTATATCTTGAAAAACATCCCGGCCTACGAGCGTGCCAACGAGCAGCTCACCCAGGTTGCCAAGAAGTGGCAGGCTGAGGTTGACGCCCTCAACACCGAGGCCCAGACTATGTATAAGAATTATCAGAACGAAGTGGTGTTCCTCTCTCAGGAACAGAAAAAGGAGCGCCAGGAGGCTATAATGAATAAGGAGAAGGAAGCCAGCGAGCTGAAACGTAAGTATTTCGGACCCGATGGCGAGCTTTTCAAGAAGCGCACCAGTCTGATGACTCCTATTCAGGAGGAAATATACAATGCCGTGAAAGATATTGCCGACCTGCGCGGTTATTCGCTCATACTCGACCGTGCGTCAGACACGAGCATCATTTTCGGTTCGCCGAAGATAGACATCAGCAATGAAGTGCTGTCAAAGTTAGGCTATTCTAATTAATGCATTGTGTTTTAACCAGATATGCAGAGTCTTTGAAATTAAAATAAAAGTGCATTTCATATCCTTTTATTTTGAAATTATCGACTCTTGCATTATCTTTGCAGATAAATAATAAACAATAAATAAAATTTGAAATTAAGGAAATGAAAAAATTATTTTTAATGTTGTTGCTGTGCGCACCTCTGACACTGTTTGCTCAGACTGCAAAGTTCGGACATGTTGACGCACAGGCTGTCATGCAGAGTCTTCCTGAGTTCATCAAGGCACGTGGCGAGCTGGAGGCTCAGTCAAAGCAGTATGAGAATGATATGAAGGCCATGCAGGATGAAATTCAGAAGAAATCTGACGAGTACGACCGTACAAAGAGTACCATGAACGAGACAAAGCGCCAGGAGACAGAAGCTTCATTGCAGCAGCTGTTCCAGAAGTATCAGCAGGCTCTTCAGGACAACCAGCAGGCTCTTCAGAAGGCTCAGCAGGAGAAGATGCAGCCTATCATGAACAAGATAATGACTGCCATAAAGAATGTCGGCAAAGCCGGCGGCTATGTTTACATCATGGACACTTCAAGCGGCATACCTTACATCAGCGACACTCTCAGCAAGGATGTTACGAATGATGTGAAAGCTGAAATGAATAAACTGAAATAATTAAACTCTATATCAAGCGCTGCTTTCCATCAGGGAGGCGGCGCTTTGACATTTTTAAAGATGACTCTATGAAAAAACTTATTCTTTTTTTGTTGTTGCTCCTGCCGGCCGCAATGGTCGACGCTCAGGTTAAGTTTGGCTATCTAAGCTACAGCGAAGCCATTAAGGCCATGCCGGGATATGCCGACATGCAGAAGAGTCTGGCTGAGCTTAAAAATCAGTATGCCAACGAGACGAAACGCTCTGAAGACGAGTTTAACCAGAAGTATGAGTCGTTTCTTGAGGGTCAGAAAGACTTTGCACCTTCTATCTTGAAGAAAAGACAGTATGAGCTGCAAGAGCTTCTCAACAACAGCGTGTCTTTCAAGAAAGAGGCTGCCCGCCTGCTTGAGAAGGCTGAGGCAGATATGTATGCGCCTCTGAAGAAGCGTCTTAACGAGATTTTGCGCCAGATAGGCCGTGAGCGCGGCTATGCGTTCATCCTAAACACCGATAACGACGCCGTGCCTTATATCGACACTGCAAGCGGTGAGGACATAAGCGCGCTTGTGCGCAACATGTCTACCTATCTCGACAAATAGGTGGTTCTGATTATTGTCAGGCCACATTAATATGCGGCATGCTGCCCTCTGTTCGTCTTTCGGTGTGCAGCTTGTCGTTTGTGGTTAAATGACGGCATCTTATGTGTTGTGTCGCTTTAGCCGTTGGTAGCGGCATTTGTCGTTTGCTCCAGCGTCATTGCCGGTTGTCCGGATATGTGCGGCGCGGCTTTATGCACGTCATCATTCCATCTTACATTATTTTAAATTACAGTGATTATGCAGCTATCAGAAAAACCGGGGCCTATAGGAATTTTCGATTCTGGTTACGGTGGATTAACCATCCTGCACCAGATGCGCAACATCCTGCCCCATTATGATTATCTTTATCTTGGCGACAACGCTCGCGCGCCTTATGGTCCACGCTCGTTCGACATCGTTTATCAGTTTACGCGCGAGGCTGTTATCAAGCTTTTTAGCATGGGTTGTCACCTCGTTATTCTGGCCTGCAACACGGCTTCGGCCAAAGCCCTGCGCTCCATTCAGCAGAACGACCTGCCACAGCTCGACCCTAACCGCCGTGTGCTTGGCATCATCCGTCCTACTGCCGAGTGTATAGGCAGCATCACTCAGAGCCGCCACGTAGGCATTGTGGCAACTGAAGGAACCATAAAGAGTGAGAGTTATGTTCTTGAAATAAAGAAGCTCTTTCCCGACATCACTGTTACAGGCGAGCCTTGCCCAATGTGGGTTCCGCTCGTTGAGAACAACGAATACGATGGTCCCGGTGCCGACTATTTTGTAAAGAAGCGCATCGACAACCTTATGATACGCGACCCGCAGATCGACTCTATCATCCTTGGCTGCACTCATTATCCGCTGTTGCTCAACAAGATTCTAAAGTATACACCGCGCGGCGTCAAGATAGTTCCGCAGGGCGAGTATGTGTCCAACAGTCTTAAAGACTACTTTGTGCGTCATCCCGATATCGAGGCCATGTGTACAAAGAACGGACAATGCCATTATCTCACCACCGAGAACACCGACAAATTCCGCGAGTCGGCTCAGCTCTTCCTGCATGAGAGCGTAGATGTAGAGAATATAACGCTGGGCTAAGGCTGTATCAAGACTGTCATTACGGCCCGCGTCCACACCATTTTATATATTTATTTTATTATTCCGGTCGTTAAGGGCGGCACATTGCTTAATGTCAGGCAGTGTGCCGCCCTTAATGATTTTGAATGTTCCGGCTGCCGTTCCATTTTATATTATGCAGCCGTTTCTGTCATATTTTATCTGTTTTTGCGCCGATGTTTTGTGCCGTCACGTCTGTCAACTCGTTGTCAACATGGAAATATGTTAAAATCATAACATTTATCATGAAACATGGTGCAGATAATATAAAATCACTTATCTTTGCCCACGCAACGGTTCGCCGCATGGCGATTAAAAGGGAACCGGGTGAGAATCCCGGACAGACCCGCTGCTGTAATCCGCCCTTATATAGGGTGCGAACAATAAAGCCACTGACATTTTTTCGGGAAGGCGTTCGCATCCGGGCGGTAAGTCAGAAGACCTGCCTTGCTGTTTAATAACCTTCCTCAGCCTCGTGGATTAGGCTTCAGGAGAGAATTCTTACTTTTTTATGAAACAAAGAATAGCCATTATGTCTTTGTGCATGGCTGTCTTCACGTGTTATGCCCAAAAGCATGTTAGCCGTCTTGACAGTGTGCAGAGACTTAACGAAGTGGTAGTGCTTGGCAACAGCCAGCGCAGTGTCATTCCGTCACAGCAGCTTAAAGGTGAAGAACTGCAGCGACTCAACAGTCTCAGCGTGGCCGACGCGCTGAGATTCTTTGCCGGCGTGCAGCTGAAAGACTACGGAGGAGTGGGCGGCATAAAGACCGTCAACATACGAAGCATGGGCACCAACCACGTGGGAGTGTTCTACGACGGCATACAGTTGTCTAACGCGCAGAACGGACAGGTTGACCTCGGCATGTTCTCGCTCGACAACATGCAGGCCATATCGCTGTATAACGGACAGAAAAGTCAGATATTCCAGTCGGCAAAAGACTTCAATTCTGCCGGCTCAATCTATCTTTGGACACGCCGTCCCGTGTTTGCCGACAGCACCAATTATCATCTTAAAGCCACGCTGAAGACAGGTTCGTTCGACCTTGTCAATCCCGCCCTGCTCATCGAACTGCGCCTTTCCGACAAGGTGTCGGCGTCGTTTAGCGGCGAATGGCTCAGCAGCAGCGGCAAGTATAAGTTCCGTTATCGCCGCAAGGCAGTCATGACCGACGAGATAATGTACGACACCACTGCCGTGAGACAGAACGGCGACGTGCGCGCCACTCGCATGGAAGGCGCATTGTTCGGCACCATACGTGGCGGAGAGTGGATGCTCAAGGCATACAACTACACCTCGGAGCGCGGCGTGCCGGGAGCCATCGTCAACAATGTGTGGCGACGCGGCGAGCGCATCTGGGACAACAACTCGTTCGTGCAAGGCTCAATACAGAAAGATTTCGGCAGCCGATATCACACCCGTCTGATGGCCAAATATGCCTATTATCTCACCAAATACGTCAACAAGGACACCACCGTGATGATGATCGACAACGTTTATCGTCAGAAGGAACTGTATCTCTCGTCGTCACATCTGTATAACATCACTAAATTTTGGGACGTTTCTGCCGCCTACGACATACAGTGGAACACGATGGATGCCGATATGTACGGCTTTGTTTATCCCACCCGCTGGCACCATTTCCTTTCGGCAGCCACAGCCCTTACCCTCGGCCGTGTCAAGATGCAGGGCAGTGTGGTGCTGAATTATATAAGCGACCGCACCCGACTTGCCGAGTCGCCGGGCGACAAAACCGTGTTCACTCCCGCCTTTTTCATATCGTGGGCACCCTTCGGCGGCTCCGATTTCACGCTCCGTGCCTTTGCCAAGCGCAGTTTCCGCATGCCAACGTTCAACGACCTTTATTATGCCGAGATGGGCAACTCGCAGCTGCGGCCCGAATACACCACCCAATACAACATTGGTTTTGCCTACGACAGTCGCCGCAGCAGTGGTTTCCTGACCGAATGGAGTCTTCATGCCGATGCTTACCGCAACTTCGTCCGCGACAAGATTGTTGCCTATCCCAAGGGCGCGCAGTTTCGATGGACCATGCTCAACCTGGGCCGTGTGCGCATCACCGGCGTCGACCTTACCGGCTCGCTAACGTTCAATCCGCTGCGAGACCTTTACATCACCGGCAAACTTCAGTACACCTATCAGGAAGCAATCGACGTAACCAACCCTGCCGACACCTATTACCGCGACCAGATACCCTACATACCATGGCACAGCGGCTCGGCCATCTTTCAGGCAACATGGCGCTCATGGAGCCTTAATTACAGCTTTATCTACACCGGCGAACGCTACAATCAGCAGGAAAACATTGTGTATAACCACACGCAGCCGTGGTACACGAGCGACATCTCCATTGCGCGCAGCTTCCGCTGGAGCCGCTATTCGGCCAGGGTTCAGCTCGAAGTGAACAATCTCTTCAGCCAGGACTATGACGTTATACTCAACTATCCCATGCCAAAGCGCAACTATCGTCTTACCCTAAGTTTTGAACTATGATGCACAATCTACGATTTCTATACATCATTCTGCTCTCGGCAGTAGTCTTCGCTGCATGCCGTGAAGACGAGGTCGTTGTGCCAACCGAGTACGACATACTGCCCGTAACCGTGCCCGAAGGCAGCAATATTGCCGGCATGTACCTGCTCAACGAGGGCAACATGGGCAGCAACAAATGCACGCTCGACTATCTCGACTTCGTGCAGGGCTATTATGTGCGCAACCTCTATGCCGAGCGCAATCCCCATGTCATAAAAGAACTTGGCGACGTTGGCAACGACATACGTGTCTACGGCTCAAAACTCTACGTCGTGGTCAACTGCTCCAACAAGATGGAAGTGCTCGACGCACGCACCGGGGTGCGCATCTCTCAGGTTGACATACCCAACTGCCGCTATGTCAACTTCTACCGCGGACACGCCTACGTAAGCTCCTACGTCGGTCCCGTTCAGCTCAACAATCCCAATGCCGTTAAGGGCGCGGTCTACAAGGTGGACACGCTTACGCTTAAGGTGGTGGACAAATGCACCGTGGGCTATCAGCCCGAAGAGATTGAAGTGCTTGGCGAATACCTCTATGTGGCCAACTCCGGCGGCTACATGGCGCCCAACTACGACAACACCGTGTCGGTGATAGAGCTTGAAGGGTTCAGGCAGATGCAGAAGATACCCGTCGGAATCAACCTCCACCGCGTAAAGGCCGACAATCATGGACGGCTTTGGGTTACGTCGCGAGGCGACTATGAAACGATAAGTTCTAATCTCTACGTGCTGCAAAAGAAAAAGGGACGCAACGAGATGGAAGTTACCGACACGCTCAACATACCCTGCTCAAACTTCTGCATCAGCGGCGACTCGCTCTATTACTACAGCACCGAGTGGAACAACTTTACCCAGCAGAACACCATAACCTACGGAATAATAAACACCGAGACGCTGCAGCGCGTGAGCAACTCGTTCATAACCGACGGCACTCAGGCCGACATCACCATTCCGTATGGCATCAGCATACACCCCGACACAGGCGACATATACATCACCGACGCCAAAAACTACGTGTCGAGCGGCGTGCTTCACTGCTATTCGAAAGACGGAAAACATAAATGGAGCGTGCGCACGGGCGACATTCCTGCCCACATGTGCTTCATAAAAAAATAAGAATACTGATGAAAACAAGAACATACATAATTGCATTTTGCGCCTTGGCAGTGTCAGTGTGGCTGTGTTCGTGCGAGCGTGACATCGACAACGTGAGTTCGGGTCTTAACGACTATTACTACATCGAGCGCATGAAGAAGCTCAGACTTGCCCCTGCCTACACCGGCGACTCTTACCGCTGGACCGTCAGGACGGCATCGGGCGCCGACTCGCTCCTTTCCACCGAGCGCGAGTATATCTTCCTCGCGCAGCATGAAGGAGAGTATGTGATTACCTTCGAACTTGATGACGGCGGGCGCGGATATAAGCAGACATTTCCCGTTACGGTGCTTCACGAGGAAGTGGAGTATAGTCCCTATACGGCAAGCGTGTATGAATATTGCCCCGCTCCGGGCCAGTTTGTCAACACAATGCCAATCTATGAGCCTGGCGACGACACTGAAACAATGAGGCAGAAGGCTGAGGACGACCTCGTGAACGATGTGATGATAACTCTCGGCGCCTATGGAGGCTACGTCACGTTTGCCTTCGACCACACCGTGGTGAACGTGCCGGGCGAGAAAGACTTCTACATAAAAGGCAACTCGTTCTATTCCGACATACCCGGATATGCCGAGCAGCGGGGCGGCAACTGCGAGCCGGGCATTGTTATGGTGGCATTCGACCGCAACATGAACGGACGCCCTGACGACGACGAATGGTATGAGCTTGCCGGCAGCGAATATAACAACAGTGCCACGATAAAGAACTATGCCATAACCTACAGCCGTCCGGTTGACCACAGTCCCGTGCCCGACATATCGGGAACGCTCACCGACACGCTCTACATACCATGGAAAGACAACCGCGGAAATAGCGGACACGTGTATAAAAACATGTACCACACGCAGAGTTATTATCCCGAATGGACCGGTGCCGACGAGCTTACGTTCAGCGGAACCCGACTGCCCGACAACGGCAAGGACGAGAGCGGATTCGGCTCCTATTACGTGCTCTACTCATATCCGTGGGGCTATGCCGACAACCATCCCAACGACTCTATCGGCCTTAACAGTTTTGACATAGGCTGGGCTGTGGACAGTCATGGAAACAAAGTCAGTCTGCCGGGCGCCGACTTCATACGCGTCTACACCGGCGTAAACCAGTATTGCGGATGGATAGGCGAGACCTCAACCGAGATTTCGCGTGCGCAAGACCTTCATATACAGACCGCCCAGCAGGGCGAATCAGCCATTAGGGCCGCAAGAAGAAAAGAATAAACCGAGTGATAACAAATATGTTTAATTTAAAAAAGTTAGTTTTACTATGAAGAAAAAAATCTACTTATTGTTGTTTGCACTGCTGTCGGGCGTGTTTGCCTTTGCCCAGACGATAAAGGTGCAGGGAGTTCCGCGCAACATCAAGAACGGAACCATCATGATGTCGCCCACCGACAACACGTGCGATGTCGACTTCTCTAAGATTACGCGCTGGATAGGCGAGGGTGACAAGCAGGCAGCGCTCGTTGTAAAATGGAATGACAGTCGCGAGGAACGCCTCTATGTGTGGGGCTACCGCTGGACCGACGATGCCGACGGCACGGGTGCCGCTATGCTCTGCAACGTGGCAAAGAACGACCCTAACTTCATTATTATTGTTTATGGCGACACTCCCTACGGAGCTGCCATCGGCGGAGTGGGCTACGACTTTGACGGAGACGGATTCAGCATAACCAAGGACGGCAAGGCCGTGGAGCCTGAAGAGGACGGAACGCTGCGCACAACCAGTTACGACTTTGACAACTATGCGTCGGCTGATGAGGACGACCTTTGGTTTTCTGGCTGGTACAACGGCTATCTGTCTTACTGGGTATGCGACAAGACGGGCGAGATGTTCGGCTATTCAGGCGTGGGCGCGTCGGGCCGCAAGCTCGTCGACGGATGCGTTGACGGATGGTCGGCCGTGAGAGACATGAGCAACATGAACATGGGCAACATGGAGGGCGAGCTGTATTATCTGCCCGCACTGACCTCAGAGCCTGTGCAGGTCGACTATTCTAAGGGTACGTTCATCGTGAACGAAGACTGGTACGGACATCAGAATTCAACCCTTAACTTCCTCACCGACGACGGCGAATGGATTTACCGCGTAATACAGAAAGAAAATCCGGGTGTTGAGATAGGAGCCACAGCCCAGTATGGAGCCATTTATGGCGACAAGTTCTTTGTAATGGCCAAGCAGCCCAAAGATCCGGGCGCAAGCATAACGGGCGGTCGCATAACCGTGTGCGACGCCAAGACCATGAAGGTGCTGAAGCAGATAGAAAACATTGCCGTTGACGACAATGGCTCAAGCATTGCCGACGGCCGCGGATTCCTCGGAGTGGACGAGCACAAGGCATACGTAGGCACAAGCAACGGCATCTACGTTCTCGACCTCGACAAACTGGAGATTACGGGCAGCGTAGGCGGAGCCGGAACAGACAGCGACGACCCGTATCAGCAGCTCTACGGCGGACAGATTGGCAACATGGTGCGCGTGAACGACCGCGTGTTTGCCGTTCATCAGAAGAACGGACTGCTCGTCATCAATCCCGCAACCGATGAGGTAGAGCAGACCGTTGAGGCTCCCGAGGGATGGGGCTTCGGCTCTGTGGTACTGTCGAAAGACGGCAACCTGTGGCTCAGTCTGGCGGCATCGTCAGGTTCAGGCCAGGCCGACACACGTATAGTAAAGCTCAATCCTGCAACGCTCGAGCAGACCGTCATAGAGTGCCCCGAAGGCATCTTCGGTCCGGCAAACTCATGGTATGCATGGACACCCGACTGCTTCTGCGCAAGCAAGCAGAACAACGTGCTCTACTGGAACGGCGGAAACAGCAGCTGGTTCAGCGGCAAGACCGTCTATAAATACGACATCGACAGCAACACCTTCAGCACGTTCATCGACTATAACGACGACCCCGACGGCTGGCAGATCTACGGATGCTCGTTCCGCATAGACCCTGTTACCGACGAAGCCATAGTAAGCCTCTACAAAGGCTACGGCGACCCGACCTACGTTGTGCGCAAATACGACAACGAAGGCAAGCAGATAGCTGAATATTCAATGATAAGCAACTACTGGTTCCCGTCGCTTCCGGTATTCCCCGACAACGAGGCTCCTGTCGTTGCCGACATCGACCCCGTAAGCCTTACAACCGAGGACGGCACCACCGTTTCGCTGAAAGACGTGGC
>ULPD01005880.1_pt1 | contig 13966 bp, 8 predicted proteins | sample 1953161 | NCBI WGS metagenome assembly ULPD01 (sample SAMEA4835619, study PRJEB28245) | human gut metagenome | biome: gut microbiome; material: fecal sample | place: Denmark | collected 2008
GACGAAGATCGTTGTAAGTAGCTGACTGTAAGCATGTTAATAAAATACACGACTTTTTGGCCTTTTTCGCCCAAAATCACGGATTGAACGAGAGCATGGGTGTTCTGAGAGCGTTAAATGAACGGGCGGAATGAAAAATAATTACAAAAAAATACGCATCATGATGATATGTCGTGAACAATAATACATCATGATGCGTTAAACCACAATAGAGTATCAGACCGCACATAGTTTTAGCTGTTTTGTACATTCATGTTTTCAGCCGTTTTCTTGTTTTCTATTAGCGTCTTTCTGTTTCACATTGCCGTCTTTTTGTTCGACTTTTCATTGACATAGCATGCTATGCCTGCTAAAGATATAACGAAAATCAGCTCAATATAAAGCAAAAGTACAGATGAATCTTGATAACAGATTTGGGGTAATTAGTAAGGCTGTGCTGTGAAGAGTGTTGATGACGACTTGTCGTTACTGATTGAATAAATCTCTTATATATTCAATGACGTAGCTCTGCGGGATTTTCTCCTGCTCCAGTCGCCAGTTGTTAGCCTTTATTGTTTGGTAGATGCTGTTCTCCTCGTCTGTCAGGTTCAGGTCTGCTGACACCTTGCTGGGCTTGCCCTCATCGTTCTCAAAAAATCGGGTGAAGGTGGCGCTGTCCATAAGGATGCTTCTGGTTTGCGGAAAATAGCCGCGGAACTGCGACAGAATCTCGAAGCCTTGGGCGTCTAAGTCGCCCCAATAGTAGAGTGGGGTGCCGGCAAGTAATGACGCCGCCTTAAGACTTGCCACGCCATAGCCGTGCCCCCATATAATAAGGGCATTGGCCACGGGAGGAAAGGTGAGAAAGTTGACCTTGTTCTCTACGATAAACACCGACTGCACCTTCCAGCTGACGGCGCAAAATTGGCTCACGGGCAGGCTTATGTCCTTCAGTCCTGCCGCGCATGACAGGGCAAGACTGTCGTCGAGAAAGCGCACACGTATCAGTTCCTCGTCATATTTAAGGCTGAAACGCGGCTCAAAACGTTTCTCGTCAGTGTTTATATGGCCGGCTATTACGATGTCGAGCAGCTCGCGGAGTATTCCCATGTTCTGCTCAACAAACTTGGTGTGAACCTCTATTGGCAGCTCGCGGATATACATACAGGGCCTGGGGTTGAGGCTGAAATAGCGCAATACCTTAAGCAGGCCGGGCCATGCGGCCGAGTTGGCCACTACTTTAAGCGGATGAGCCTTAACCCAGCCGGCAAGTACAGGGAAGGCAGACAGAATGGAGCTTACGTCATGCTTGAACTGCCTTGCCTCGGCTTCTTTTCGGATAAACTTAAGAAAGTCGGCCTCTGTGTCGAAGGCTATCTCCTTGGGCAGGTCTTGCTCGCCCAATTTCTTGTGCCTTACGGTCTGCCATATCACCGTATATCCGTAGCCGCGCCTCTCCTTGGAGTTGTCGGTTATGTCGTTAAGCTCAGCCTGATACACGGCAAAATCGTCGCTCGGCTTCTTGTTGCACGGAATAACTATCCTCTCGAAGTCTGCCCCCGAGGCAACATCCTGCAGATAGCGTATGTATCTGTTCTCGGCCTTGCTCCTTATTTCAGCTGCCTTTATCATGACGTCTTGCTCCGTTTATATTCTTCTTTATATTCAACGATGGGCATATTGTAGAGCACCGACTCGTCGCCTTTGCGCTCTACATAATGCACAAACGATATGTTGTTCTCTACTATGTGTATGTTGTCGCTCGGCGTAACAACGAGCAGCTGCAGATGTAGCTGGTTGCAGAGGTCGAGCAGATAGCGCGCCTTGTCCTCGTCCTGCGCCTTGAAGGCCTCGTCGATGGCTATAAACCTGAACGACGACTCGAGGCCGCTCTCGGTGAACCCGAACTGATAGGCTATGGCAGAGCCGAGTATGGTGTAGGTAAGCTGCGCCTTCTCGCCGCCCGACAGCTGCCCCATGCTCTCGTAGGTCTTGTATTTGCTGCCCGTAGCCTGATAAAACTCTTCGGCCCTGTAGGTGAACCACGAGCGCACGTCGGTAACCTTGCTGCGCCACTGTCCGTCCTCAAGCTTCTTCATAAATGGCTCTATGTGCTCCTCAAAGTGGCGCTGGCGGCCGTCTGTAGTAGAGTTTACCTCGTGCACGTTGGGTATGGCTTGCCTAAGCAGACTGCAAAATTCCTTGGTCTCGGCGTTCTGCTTCTTGGTGGCGGTAAGCTGTATGTAGGTGCCCTGATCCTTGTTGAACACAATCTCGCGGAGCGACCTGTTCAGATGGTCTATCGCCTTGTCGATGTCGGCCTCCCAATGCTCAAAGAAACATTTGTATGAGTTTACCTTGATGTTCATCGTGTCCTGAAGATACTGGTTGAAGTCATTCTCATAGCTTATCAGGTCTTCCTCTTTCAGCTTGCTGTAGAGCTTCTGATATTCTTCGATAAACTCGGTGCTGTCGGCGTCGGGCAGACTGCTCACGTCAGAGTTCCAGTCCTTATACTTCTCGGCAAGCTCCTTCGAGGGGCACTTAAACTTCATTATCTGCTTTATCACCTTCTTCTCCAGGTCGTTCTTCTCGTTGCCTTTGCTTCTGAGAGCGTTCTCCAGATACGTGTAGAACGCGTTGCGCCGGTTCTCGAGGCTGTAGAGCGGAATTTCGAGCATCTCGGGATGCTGCTGCTCAAAGTCGAGCATGTCTATTACGCCAATCTTGTTGACAAACTCCTGATAGCTCAGTCTTTTGCCCGATAGGTCTTTCTGCTCCTCGCCAATGTTGTATATCGTTATATTGGTGATGTCCTTGTCCTTTTCCATCGCCCTCACCTTTGCCTCAACAGCCTTCAGCTCTTCTCTCAGAGCCTGCCCCTTGTTGTCGGCAGCCTCAAGTTTCTTCTTCTGCTCCTCAAGCTCCTCAATGGCCTGCGCGCACGACATCCAGTCTATAGCCTCGTGGTCGTCGAAGCCTATCAGCAGGTTGTTCAGCAGACTTATGCGCTGACGGCATTCTTCCTGCCGCTCCTCTATGGACTTAATCTTTGCCCCGTTGTCCTTCAGTTCGTCCTGCAGCCTGCATATTTCCTTGGTTAGGAAGGCTATTTTCTCCTTGTTTTCCCATCCCAGCACATAGTTGTCCCTGCTGCGGGTTTCCCGCCGGTCGTCCTTTTCGTGCTTGTTGCCAACCGACTTAATCAGTCCTTCCTTGGTTACGGCCTTCTCGCTGTAATCGTCAAACTCGTCAAGGCTGTCAACGCAGGCGTAGTTGTATCTCTGCGAAATCTCGTCCTCAACCCATTCAACATACCTGTTGTCGGGCTTAAACTCAATCTTGCGTATCAGGCGGTTGTCGTCGTCGTCGTTTATCTCCATGTCCTTCAGCGGCGTAAAGCCCTGATAGCGGTGATAGACAATACGGCCGTTGAGGTTGTGGCTGTTTACATACTCGTTTACCGTGTGATAATATTTCTCGGGAACGATGAGCCTCAGCGCGAAGTTGTGGAGTATGCGCTCTATCGACGGCTCCCACTCACGCTCGCTGTCTTTAACCCTTATAAGCTCGCCTATGAACGGAATGTCGTCGGGTGTGGCACCCGTGTGCCTCAGTATCTCTTCCCTTATCTCAGACACGCGGCCCGATATGTTGTTCTTGTTCTTCTCGAGGTCTTTTATTATCTTGGCGTTTTCCTCCAGATTATTCTTTATCTCGTCGGCCTTGTTCTTCTCCTGTCTCAGCTTTTCCGACAGTTCCTCCAGCTCGCCCTGCCTGTTAAGGTTCTCCTCTCCGGCGCGCTTGCGGCTCTTCTCAAAGTCGTCTTTCAGCGGGTTTTGGGGCAGTTCAAGCGCGGCTGCAATCTTGTTATACTCCTCAGCCTTTAAGGTTCTTTTGTCTCTCTCCTTGGTCTGCCTCTTTATTTCTTCTGTCAGCGAGGCTATCTGCCGGCTCACTTCGTCGTTGTCTATGTCGGCCTCAATCTTTCTGCGCTGCCTGTTCAGCTCCTCAAGCTGCGCCGTAAGGTCTTTCAGCTTGTCGTTCTGCTTCTGCAGTTCCTTCTCGTTCTCGGCCATCTTCTTTTCCGACAGCGTTACAATCCTTGACGCAAACCAGTAGGCGGCAATGCTCTTGTTCTGTTCAAGCTGCCTTATGTCCTGATCAATGGCGTGCAGCTTGTCGGCGTTGTCGTTGATGGGCTTCAGCATGTTTATCTGTTCCCTCGTCTTGTCTATGTTGATTTTTGCCTCCATCAGGTTGTGGAAGTTGTCGTGCAGCTCGGTATACTGTTCTTCGGCAGGCTCCTCGTCGAGCATGTTGTTGCGTATAAAGCTGTTGAGGTCGTCAAGAATCTTAACGCCAACAATCTGGTTAAACAGCGTAAGGGCCTTGTTTGAGCGCATGTTGAACATCAGGCACATCTTTTCGGCATAGGCATAAGGACCGTTGCAGAAGTCGATCACCTTCTTGGCAGAGAAGGCGTTGTAGTGCTTTTCGAGCTGCTTGCGCCAGTCGCCGCGCGAGTCAAACTGCGCAAAGTCCTTGCCTATTTCGAGCGGCGCCTTGGCTATGCCGTATATGGTCTTTAGTTCCTGCCCGATGAAGTAGCGTATCTGAAACAGCGTAACCACCTTGCCGTCGGCATTGTTAAACGAGGCAAGCAGCACCGAGCGTGCGTTCCGGTCGCGCAGCTTCAGCGTTATGGTTTCGGTGCTGCCCTCTTTCTGCTGCGTTCCGTAGCATCCCAGGACATACGACTCCTCCGTGCGCGCTCCTTTCTTTTCAATGCCCGACGACTGGTTGTAAAACCGCTGTCGCTTCAGCGGCACGAGCAGGGTGAGCAGCGCGTCTACGAGGGTGCTCTTGCCCGATGCGTTGGCTCCCGTGAGCAGCGAGTTGCACCTCTGGGGACTTATGCGGTAAACCCTGTTGTTGAACGTTCCCCAGTTGTAAATCTCCATATAGTCGAGTCGGAATCCGGACTTCTCCGGAGTCGTGTTAAATAGATTCATCTGTTGTATCATACTCTTTCAGCTTTTGTTTGAATTCGGCAAGGTCATCCAGTGTGACTTTTTCCTTTATTATGCGGTGTATCCTGTACAGCGTCTCGTCGGTTTCGAGCTTCTTCACCTCGGCAAGAAATCCCATGTCGATAACTTTAGATATGTTGGAGTCGAGGTCTTGCTTGAACTTCACCTGATTGAATCCCATGGGCAGAAACATCTCCACCTCTTCCTTAATCTGCGTTGTGGTTACATATTTCTCGTCGGCCTGCGAGTCGGTAGGATTCATCTCAAATTCGTAAAGCATGTTGCGCAGCACAATAAGTATCACCGAAATCTCAAATCCGAGTTGCCTTCGCGTGGCAAGGTTTATGGTCTTGCCGTCGTCGAGTATGGCCTGCCTTACAAAGGCAAAGCCCTCGTCCTTCTTTACAATGAGTTCGAGGCCAATCACGCCGAGGTAGGCCTGTATGTCAGCCTGGTATTGCAGTATGTCGTTCCAGGCAGGGTCGTTATATTCTACAATTCCTTTCAGTAACTTTACTATGGCCTTCGAGTAAGGCTTTATGTCTGTTGTGCTCATTTTCTGACTATAATTATTTCGGGTATTACAATCTTTCTCCTGTTCTCAGTGTCAAATATTATGTCTTGCGTCCTGTCGGCATTCACCGTCGTGCTGTACCCTTTCAGCACGTTGATGTATCCGAAAATCTCTGTCAGTCCCTTGGTTATGCCCTTTGATGCCTCAATCACCTCGCCGAGCGTGGCCTGCTTCTTCTTTTTCAGCACAGCGTCGATATTGTTGCGAAGCGTCTCGCGGTCAATAAAGTAGGCGTTATACAGCTGCCCTATGCGGTTAAGGTCGTCAATGCTCAGGTCGGCATTGGCAGGCCTGTCGTTATATTCAATCTCCTGCGCAGGCTCCAGCGTGAGCGGCCTTTCCAGCGGCAGCCTTATCTTAATCTCCTCAATCTCGAAGCCTATGTCGGGCGTTTCGCGCCTTTTGCTTATGCCTATAAGCATCTTCTTTATGTCGTTTATGGTTTGTTTCGTAACGCTGTAGTCAGACTGCTCGTTCTGTCTTATTATGCGGCTTAGCTTCTCGGCCATCCTGTCGTTGGTGCGGCACACGTTCTGTCCGGCATTGAACAGATACAGAATTATGTCCTTCAAGAAGAAGTCGTGCACGTCGATGTGCCTGTTGTCGAGCGACTCAAACAGCTCCTGCGTCATGGTCTTCCATTCATTCTGAAGGTTAGACGACAGCAGAAAGTCCCAGAAAGCATAGAAGCTCTTGCCCTGCGACGAGTTCTTCAGCTTGCTGTAGGCGTCGAAGGTGTAGTTAAGAATCTCCTTTTTCTGCGAGTTCTCGGTCTGCTGCTGATAAATCTGCTTGATAATGTCCTTAAAGTTGTTGTCCACCTCCTTAAAGTCAGACAGCAGCTCCTTGGCGAGCTTGTTGAGCGAGTTGTAGCGTGGCACAATCTGATAGTCCTCAAACACCGTCACGTCGTCGCCGTTTTCCAGCTGCTCTATCTGCCTTTCTATCTCGGCCTTCTTCTCCTTCAGCAGTTCAAGGCGCTTGCTGCGGTCTTCGTTGGTAAACTCTACAAGCTCCTTCAGCTGTCCGAAGAGCGAGTTGAACTTCGACTCCGTGCCCACATATTCCTCCTTTCTCAGACTGTTGTCAATCCAGTCGATAACCTTGCTCGTGTATGCCGAAATCTCATACATCACCTCGCCCACCTCGTTCTGATAGTTGGTCAGATATCCGTTGTTGGTCCAGTTGGTTATCCATCGTCGAGCCTTCTCCTCGTTAGTTTCAATGGTGTTAGGCATTTTGTCGTCGTCCTCCTCCTCGATGTCGTCGTCGTCCATCCCGTCGAACCTTATTACAAGTCTTTGGTGAATATACTCCCACGACACGGCAGTCTTGTCGTCGAACACGTCGAGCAGGAACAAGAGGAAGAACTTCAGGTTCTTAGTCCTCATTTTCAGCAGTTTTATGCTGGGCGAATTTTCCAGTATATCTATTAATTGTATTTTGTCCATGAGTGCTTAAATGTTGTGCAGCACAGAATTTTTATTGTATATAATTCTTCCAAATGAGCTGCAGAATGTATGGCGAATTTAGCAGGCGGGTGCAAAAGTACTAAATATTCAAGAGAAACTTTTTCTTCAGATTATGAATTTCAGGCTCACCCCCCGCATTCCTGCTGATTTGAAGGGGAGGGAGATTGAAGTTTTTGGGGGGATATGTAGTTAAGGCAATATCCGTTAAGGCAAAGCCTTTAGATAATCTAGGATGCGGCTCGGCAGTGTCAAATGAAAAAAACTTTGTTGTTATTTTATTTGCCATTGCTCTCGCCTTTCACTATCTTTGTGCATTGATTGTTAACTTGCAACTGATTTAATTGAAAATGAAAAATATTTTAGGACTAGACCTCGGCACCAACAGTATAGGCTGGGCTTTGGTGAAGGAAAGAGAAAACGATAATGAACAATCCTCAATAATGAGGCTTGGTGTAAGAGAAATTTATCTTACTGCGGACGAACAGAGTAATTTTGAAAAAGGTAAGCCGATTACTACAAATGCTGATCGTACTCAGAAACGCAGTATGCGCCGAAACCTACAGCGGTATAAACTTCGTCGTGACAACCTCATAAATGTGTTGAAAGACAATGGATTAATAAAGGCTGATACCCTGTTGAATGAAAACGGCAATAGAACAACTTTTGAAACTTATCGTCTTAGAGCCAAAGCTGTTACAGAAGAGATTTCATTAGAAGAGTTTGCGCGCGTATTGCTTATGATAAACAAGAAACGTGGATATAAGAGTAGCCGTAAGGCAAAATCTAATGATGAAAGCGGTCAACTGATAGACGGAATGGAAGTTGCGAAGAAACTTTATGATGAAAATCTTACTCCAGGGCAGTATGTTGCATCGCTTTTACGAAAGGGCAAGAATAATATACCTGACTTTTACCGTTCTGACCTTGTTGCTGAATTTGACAAGATATGGAGCTTTCAACGACAATTTTATCCTGATATGCTTACCGATAGTCTCAAAGAAGAATTAAAGGGTAAAGGTGATAAGGAAACATGGGCGATATGTTCAAAGCCCTTTGGTATAGTGGGCTTAAAGCGTAAAACGAAGGGATGGGAACAAAAAAAGGAAGACTATTCATGGCGTGCTGAAAGCCTGCAACATAAAATAGACCTTGAAAGACTTGCTGTAGTCTTGCAGAAAGTCAAGGGACAGATAAAAAATTCTAGCGGATACCTTGGAGCTATAAGCGACCGTAGTAAAGAGTTGTTTTTCAATAGGCTTACTGTCGGGCAATATCTGATGGCCGAACTTGATAAAAATCCTAATTTCAGCCTAAAAAATCAAGTGTTTTACCGTCAGGACTATCTTGATGAATTTGAACGCATTTGGGATACTCAAGCTAAGTTTCATAAAGAGCTGACGCCAGAACTTAAGCATATTATACGTGATATTGTGATTTTTTATCAACGTCCTCTTAAATCCCAAAAAGGACTTATCAGCCTATGCGAACTTGAAAGCCGTGAGATTGAAATTGAGAGAAACGGCAAAATGGTTAAAAAGACAATAGGTCCACGTGTGTGTCCAAAGTCTTCTCCGATGTATCAGGAGTTTAGAATATGGCAGACTATAAATAATCTTCAGGTGTCGGGCATGGTTGTTGCAGATGGTCAGGTTGATCTGTTTGGCGAAAAAGTAGGTACGAAGTTTGGCAAACGTTTTCTTGAACAGGAAGAGAAAGAGATTCTCTTTAAGGAGCTCAATTTTAAGAATAATATGACAAAAAGAGAAATCTTGAAGCTGCTGTTTGAAAATTATAAGGAGCTTGACCTTAACTATAATGAAGTGAAGGGCAACACTACGATGGCAGCTTTATTGGCGTCATGCAGCAAAATAATTGAAATGAGCGGACATGGCGAGTATGATTTTTCTAAAATGTCTGCTGATGAAATTACGGGTATAGTGTTCCCTGTATTTTCAGGATTAGGATTCAGCACAGATATATTTTCATTTGATTCATCTGTTGAGGGCAGGGCTTTCGACAAGCAACCTTCTTATATGTTGTGGCATTTGCTCTATTCATATGAAGGTGACAAGTCAAAGACAGGCAACGAATGTCTTATAAATAAAATATCTGAATGTTATGGCTTTGATAAAGAGTATGCCGCTGTTATTGCCGGCATAAGTTTTGAGCCTGATTATGGAAGCATTAGCGTAAGGGCTATTCATAAGATACTGCCTTATATGAAAGATGGTCTCGGATATAGTGACGCTTGCCAATATGCCGGTTACCGTCATTCAAAAAGGTCGTTGACAAAAGAAGAGATTCAAACCAAACCATTGAAAGATAAAATCGAATTGCTGCCACGTAACAGTCTGCGTAATCCTGTAGTTGAGAAAATTCTCAATCAGATGATTAACGTAGTGAATGCAGTCGTGGATGTTTACGGAAAACCTGACGAGATACGTGTAGAAATGGCCCGTGAGTTGAAGAAAACCAAGGCACAGCGTGAAGAGACTGTAAAAGCAATAAGAAAGACTACTGCTGAAAATGAAAAGTACAGAAAGGTGCTTGAAGAAGAGTTCGGATTGAAAAACGTAAGCCGTAATGATATTATAAGATATAGGCTTTATCTTGAACTGAAAGAAAACGGATTTAAGACTCTTTATTCTAATACTTATATTCCACGCGAAAAATTATTCAGCAAGGAGTTCGATATAGAGCATATCATACCTCAGGCAAAACTGTTTGATGATTCTTTCTCGAACAAGACTCTTGAGGCAAGGAGCGTGAATATTGATAAAGCCGACTCTACAGCTTATGATTATGTGAAAGTTAAATATGGAGAAGATGGACTTGAAAAATATAAGGAAAAGATAAATCAGCTATGCGAAAAAAAGATTATAAGCAAGACAAAGCTGAAGAGGCTTCTCACAACAGAAGAAGACATCCCCGACGGATTTATTAACCGCGATTTGAGCAATACTCAATACATTGCCCGCAAGGCATGTGAGATTCTCGAGGAAATCACAAGAAGAGTAGTGCCTACAACTGGTTCGGTTACATCCAGATTACGTGAAGACTGGCAGCTTGTTGACATGATGAAGGAACTTAACTGGGATAAATACGACAGGCTTGGATTAACAGAGATTGTAGAAGACAAAGACGGAAGGCGTATCCGGCATATTAAAGACTGGACAAAGCGTAACGATCAGCGCCACCATGCAATGGATGCATTGACCATTGCATTTACTAAACCTGTCTTCATACAATATCTTAACAATCTAAATGCCCGAAGCGACAAGGGCGGCAGTATATACGCAATAGAACGCAAAGATCTTTATCGTGACAATAAGGGCAAGCTTAGGTTTTATCCGCCTATGCCGCTTGATGAATTTCGTGTCGAGGCAAAGCGTCATCTTGAGAATATTCTTGTGTCTATAAAAGCGAAAAATAAGGTGGTTACACGTAATGTGAACATCACTAAGGCGAAAAAAGCAGAAAAAGGGAAACGTAAGAGAATACAACCCACACCACGTGGACGACTACATAACGAAACCATATACGGACGCATAAGACAATATGCAACGAAAGAGGAGAAAGTGAACGCATCATTTACTGAAGACAAGATAATGACTGTTGCGTGCAAGCATTATCGTGAAGCACTTCTTATGCGGCTGAGGCAGCATGACGGTGACGCCAAGAAAGCTTTTACAGGCAAAAATAGTCTTGCAAAGAATCCTTTGTTTACGGATAATATGCATACAGAAATCGTGCCTGAAAAAGTAAAGACCGTAACACTTGCGCCTCTTTACACAAAACGTGAAGCGATATCTCCTGACTTGAAAATAGACAAGGTTATAGACATTGGCATAAAACGGCTGCTCCAAAAAAGACTTGAACAATATGGAGGAGACATGCAAAAGGCATTTTCCAACCTCGACGAAAACCCGATATGGCTTGATGAAGGAAAAGGAATATCCATTAAGCGTGTAACTATAAGCAGCGTGTCTAATGCTGAAGCGCTGCATGACAAAAGGGACAACCATGGACAGCTTATACTTGATAAAGATGGTAAAAAGCAGCCTACAGACTTTGTCCAAACAAGCGGCAACCACCATGTGGCCATATTCCGCGATGCTGAAGGTAATCTTCAGGAGCACATGGTCTCTTTTTATGAGGCAACGGCAAGGGCCATACAGCATCTGCCCATAATAGATAAGGAATATAACAAAGACTTGGGCTGGCAGTTTCTCTTCACTATGAAGCAGAACGAGTATTTTGTATTTCCAAATGAGGAGACAGGCTTTAATCCGAAAGAAATCGACCTGCTTGATCCCCAAAATTATGCCTTGATAAGTCCTAATTTGTTTAGAGTGCAAACAATGTCAAAAGTAATGTATGGTAATAATGCAGTAAGAGACTATAAATTTAGACATCATTTAGAAACGACTGTAACAAGCGATTTAAAAGATATTACTTATAAGCAATATAAAAATTTATCGTTTGCAAACTATATAGTAAAGGTAAGAATAAATCATCTGGGACAGATTGTTTCTGTCGGAGAATATTAATAATGAAAAGTTGATATTTATGATAAAGCGCACACTATGTTTCACTAGTCCGGCATATCTCTCGCTCCGTGACGCGCAGCTCGTTATAAAGCTGCCCGAGGTGGAGAAGAGCAACCTGCCGGACTGCATGAAGAAGAACAGCACAAGAACCATACCGGTGGAAGACATCGGTGTGGTTGTGCTCGACAACCGACAGATAACTCTTACGCACGGACTGCTCGAGGCGTTGCTCGAAAACAACTGTGCCGTTGTAACCTGCGACTCGCGCGGCATGCCCGTGGGGCTTATGCTGCCTCTTTGCGGCAACACTCTGCAGAGCGAGCGCTTCAGTCGGCAGATAGAAGCATCGCTGCCGCTGAAAAAGCAGTTGTGGCAACAGACGGTTAAGGCTAAGATTGACAACCAAACGGCTGTGCTCGGCAATATTTCGGGGATAGAAACAGGCTGCATGAAACGGTGGTCGGCCGACGTGCGCAGCGGCGACCCTGACAATCTTGAGGGGCGTGCCGCAGCTTATTACTGGAAACAGATATTCAAGGATGTTCCCGGGCTGTCAGGTTTCACCCGCAGCCGCGACGGCATGCCGCCCAACAATCTTCTTAACTATGGCTATGCCATATTGCGCGCCGTTATAGCCCGCTCGCTCGTGTCGGCCGGCTTGCAGCCCACGCTTGGCATACATCATCACAACCGTTACAACGCCTATTGTCTGGCCGACGACATCATGGAGCCTTACCGCCCTTACGTTGACAGACTTGTATATGGCATGGCGGCAGGGCACAACACTGAAGAATATTCGGAACTTACAAAACAGATTAAGATGCAACTGCTCTCTATTCCTACGCTTGACGTTGTGATTGGCGGCCGGCGCAGTCCGCTTATGATTGCCGCCACGCAGACGGCAGCGTCGCTATGCAAATGTTTTAGCGGCGAACTGCGCCGCATTGCCTATCCCGAACTCTGATAAGAGTATGTCGGACGGGCATTGACGAAAGATATTTCTAATAATAATCTATACTATGGACCGATTCAGCGAATACCGGGTTATGTGGATACTTGTATTTTTCGACCTTCCCACCGACACCAAGAAAGACAAAAAAGCCTATGCGCTTTTTCGTAAGAACTTGCGCCGCGACGGGTTCACCATGTTTCAGTTTTCTATATATGTGCGTCATTGCGCCAGCATGGAGAATGCCGCGGTACACATTAAGCGCGTAAAGTCGTTCCTGCCCGAATTTGGCAATGTGGGCATTCTCTGCATAACCGACAAGCAGTTTGGTAATATTGAGATTTTCTACGGGCATAAGCCTGTAGAGCCAAATGCTCCGGGGCAGCAGCTTGAGCTGTTCTGAGACATATTTGTTTGTGTAGTTTTACAAATAAAAAATCCCGTCGTAAGGCGGGATTTCTATTTTATACAAACATCATTTTTTATTTTCTGATTTTCTTTGTATTTATCTGTACATCAGATATTTATGTATATCGTGATGTTTGTCACTATGCAAAGATAAGAATTTTAAAGCAAATCACAACGCTTACTTGTGGTTCGTCGTCCTCGAACAGATGTTTGTCACTATGCAAAGATAAGAATTTTAAAGCAAATCACAACTAAGATTATGGCAACATTAAATGAAATTTTGATGTTTGTCACTATGCAAAGATAAGAATTTTAAAGCAAATCACAACGAGACAACCAGTCGAAGCTTACTCTTATGTGATGTTTGTCACTATGCAAAGATAAGAATTTTAAAGCAAATCACAACGAACGATGAAGAGTACATTTTCAGTTATCTGATGTTTGTCACTATTCAAAGCTAAGAATCTTAAATCCAATTATCATAACCATAAAGGCTGATACCTTACCGGCAACAGCCTTTATGGTATATTTTATGCCATATCAATCATTACGTTCTTCTTGCGCTACCATGCGCGTGGCGGAGATGTCAGAGATACAGCTCACATTCTTTTCTTGTTGAGCATGCCTTCTTTAGCATAATGTTGGCCACGGCTATTAGCAGCCTGTTCACCTTCCTTGCGCCGTGTGGACATACGGCGACGCAGCGCATGCATGATATGCAGGCCTTCTTGTCTACCTTTGCTGGGTTGTCCGTGCTTATTGCTCCTACAGGACATCTTGAGGCACACAGGCCGCAGCTTGTGCATTGGGCTGTGGGGCGGGGCACAAAGCCTACGTTTCCGGCCTTCTTATACGGTCTGTTGCCGGGTATTGCAGGCGTGGCGAGGTCGTTTCGGCTGAGTTTGGCTGCTATCTTTTCGGCAAATTTATTCAGTACAGTATAATCGTCCCGGTCGGGGCGGTTGGCGGCATATCGGTGAGCTATCGAGTGCTCGGCTATG
>ULPD01037722.1_pt1 | contig 13670 bp, 7 predicted proteins | sample 1953161 | NCBI WGS metagenome assembly ULPD01 (sample SAMEA4835619, study PRJEB28245) | human gut metagenome | biome: gut microbiome; material: fecal sample | place: Denmark | collected 2008
GTTGCCGCTGATAAGCAAGGGAGGAACTTCAACGATAGTCAACTGCGTTTACATCGGAGTAATCTTGAGCGTCAGCTATTCGGCAAAGAAGAAAGACGAGGACAACAGTTCGTCAGATTCGTTAAAAGACGGAATCCGTAATATATCCAAATCCTCCAATGTCATGGGCAGCAAGGCATCGCCCTCATCAGTGCCTTTGGCAAAGATAGGATAATAGACATACATAATATATGGTCGTCGCCTTCATACATTCATTGAAGGCGACGATTTTTTTATAAACACGTTATCTTGATATCTATTCGTTTATCATAAAGGCTTCGTTTATCTTTCTGTTTTCATGATGTTTGGCGTTCCTGATTGTATTTCATATTGCGTTTAATATGATAACAATTGTAATGATTGCGTTTTTTGAAGACAAAAAATGTAAGTTTGTCATTATTTGTTTAATTTTGTACCGATAAAGAATCTTTGTTTTTATGTTGAGGATAAAATGTAGAAGTCTGATTACTTTTTTATTTGTGTATATCACAGGTGCAGCCATTGTTTTGTGTACCAATGGATGCAGTGAATCAGGTGCTCATAAAGATGGTAGCAAATTGTTGGAAGACGGAATACGTAATTTCAATACCAACAACATTGTTAAGGCCTTTAGCGAGTTACAGCTAGCTGCGGTAGAGTTAAAAAACGATGGTGACTTAGACGGACATTTTGAAGCTTGTGTTTATCTTGCAATGGTTTATGACCAGATAGGGCAGCGTGATCAGGCCTATAAGATACTAAACTCTATAGAGTTCAGAGATGTTCCTAATTATAAAAATTACAGTTCTCAATATTATCTTCGCCTTATGGGCTATTATAAGGCCTTATTTGATAAGAACTATGCTGAAGCAGAAAAGTTCACACGTCATGCGATAGATTTTTCGCGGAAGAAATATCCGGGAGATGCCGCCTATATGTATATGGATATGGCTAACTTGGCTGAGTTTTATATCATGAGCGGCAAACGTGACAGCGCATGGATGGCTATAGCAGATTTAAAAGGTCAGAAGCCTGTAAAATATGATTTATATTTGTCCGAAATGTATTATTGCATAGGACGCCTGTTTTATGATGCCCATCAAAAGGATTCAGCCTATCAATATTTCAACAAGAGTCTTAATGTCTCACGTAAGTATGATGCCTTTGACAATGAATTAGTTACGTTGGACATGTTGTCAAAATTAGACAGCATTGATAATAATCTTGTTTCTTATATAAGTCATAGACAGGCATACGACAGGCTGAAGGAAGAGATAAAGGGCAACGAAATACATTACAAAGTGGCGATGCTGCGTGAACAGCATAAGGTGGACATGATAAAACAGGAAGGCGAAAAGAGCAAGACAATATTTCTGCTTACCCTGTGCGTTATGTTCGTCCTCATTCTTGCCATGGCAGTTGTGTTCGTATATATTTATAAGTCAATCAAGACCAAGCAAAAACTGGCGTTGCTTGAAAAGCGCAACCTTGATGCAACGGTAGAGATGGAGCGGCTTGAAAAGGAACTGTTGCAGTTGAAAATTGCAAAGCAGGATGAGATGCTTGATCATACATACAAGGAAAATCTTGTGATGAGCATGAAACTTGTTGAAAATGGCAAGGAGGCTGACAATATAAAACCGTTGGAACGTCTGCTTAAAGAGATGGACCGGAATTTTATAAAGAAGGTAGAAACAGATTTCCCGCGATTGTCAAAAAATGATGTCCGCCTTATGTGCCTTATAAAGAAAAGATAGGACTGCCGTCGAGCGAAATATCCAAGATGCTCAATATAACAATGGACAGCCTGCATAAATCGCGCTATCGTTTGCGCAAGAAGTTGGGACTTGTCAGCGGTCAGGAACTTGAAGCCTTTATAAACTCAATAGAATGATAAGTAAACTATATTTGTGTTAATTAATTTAACATACCTGTCCATGTGTTGTTCATGCTTTAATTGCTAAAAAGAAAGCATTTTGCATTAAATTTGCAAAAGGTTGATATTATTTGTTGAATTTAATGTAAAAAATGCAATGAAAACAAGTCGTGTGTTAACACTATTAACAACCATGGCATGCCTTCTGATGCCGGAAGTTGTCTTTGGAAACAGTTATTCAGATGAAGGATATAGTGTGCCTACTGCGGTTTCTACCAAAGGCGTACTGCTCGAAGAATTTACAGGTATAAATTGTGGATGGTGTCCGCAGGGACATGCCATCGCAGCAAAATTAGTTAAGGCTTCGCCAAACGTTTATGTCGTTGCCGTTCATGCCGGTTCGTTTTCTAAACCGGCACCCGACGAGCCGGATTTCAGGACTGATGAGGGTGAGGAAATTGTCAATGAGTTTGGTGTTGAGCAGTGTGGCTACCCGAGCGGAATGGTTAACAGACATGATTATTATAATACGGGTAATCCTGTATGTAGCCGTAGTTATTGGAAAGAGTATGCTAAATTAGGCGTCAGCGAGACAGCTCCCGTCAATATTCTTGCCACAAGCACTTATGACGGAGCTACAAGAAAACTAAACGTTCATGTTGAAGGATATTATACAGCCGACAGTCAGGCCGACAATCAGTCATTATGTGTATTGTGGACTCAGGATAACATTAAAGGTCCGCAAAACGGAGGTCTTGTAGGCGACGACTATATGCACCAGCATATGCTGCGCGGTTATATTACCGATTTGTGGGGCGATCCTCTCGATTCTCCGGCCAAAGGAAAATATTTCTCTCGCGATTACAGTATCACCTTGCCTGAGAGTATCAAGGAAGTTGAGGTTAAGCCGGGTGACGTCAGGGTAATTGCCTATGTAGTCAGCAACAAGCGCGATGTGCAGAACGTTACCGGATGCAAGCCTGTCTACACCAATTATGACATGCCGTTGGGTGGCTCTCTTGCTGAACCTAAAATACCTATAAACAGTTATTGGGGATGTAACTTCTTTGAGATGGAACTGACCAACAAGAGCGATAAGGCTATAACTGAGGCAACATTCGATATTAATGTCAACGGAAAAATAGTAACAGCCTCATGGAGCGGCATGATACCTTCGTTTGAAAGTAAAGAGATTGTAGTAAAATGCAATTATGACTTTAATGAAAAAGGAAATAACGACTACAAAATATCACTCCGCTCAATAAACGGACAAAGTGTTGCCGAAAGTTCACTTGAAGGAATATTCACATCTCCTATATCAGCCACACCTCAGATTTCAGTGAATATATCTACCAATAAAGAGGCTGACGAAAATCATTTCTACATAAAAGATGCCGATGGTAACATCGTCAAGGAGTTTGGATCTTATCCTGCCGGAGAAGTAACTCAGGCCAATGAGAGCGTAACTCTTGATCCTGACAAAATATATTATATTGAAGTTACCGATACATGGGGCGACGGCATGTATACCCCGATGGGATATTACACGGCACATTCATCAGACGGAAGTCTTATAGAGCAGAAGTTTGAGATAGACGACTTCGGCACAAGAACTCTGTTCCGCACTTCAAAAGAAGCGACCGCCATTGATGGAGTTTCAGCAGATGTTGCATTAGGCGACGTTACAGTATATCGCCTTGACGGAACCGTTGCCTATAAAGGAAAGCGTGAAGAAATTAATTTGCCGGCAGGTGTCTATGTAGTGTATGACAATGCTTCGCGCACGGTTACAAAACAGATGATAAAGTGAGAATAATTGTATAAACCTAAAAATTTAGCTTATGAGAAAAACGTTACTGTCAATAGCCTTTGCATTATTTGGCGCAATGGCTGTTAATGCCCAGTATGTTTCTGATCCGACAGAAAATACTAAGGTTACGGAATCAATAGACAATTATGGTAATGATGCTGTTGTCAGCAAGGACGGCATATTGTATTCAGTACAGCAGGTGCCCAACCATGATGATGACGGTACGATAAGACTGGCGTATAATCTACAGATTCTTGACAAAAACGGCAACAGGCTGTTTCCTGACGGCGGTGTTACAATATGCAATGAAGAGAATCTTTCATACACCGTTGTCAACGATGTTCTGTATGCCGACAATGACGGCAACTGCCTTGTGATGGTCAGCGACTGCCGTAATTCTCCTAAAGACAGCAGGTACAGAAGTTATACCATTTATAAATATGGACCTGACGGTAAAATGTTGTGGGACTCAGGCGTAAACATGGCCGATGATATTTTTGGCTGCGACAATGCGCTGCTTAACGTCACACAGGTGGCAGACGGAGGTTATGTCTTTGCTTACGAGTCATTTAATGAAGAGACAAACAGCTCTTATGTGCGTATAGAGAAGATTACTTCCGACGGCAAGAAAGCATGGAGCAATCCTGTTGAGCTGAAAGATTCTAAAACTCCGTATTCATGTCCGTTCGTAGTTGATGCCGGCGACAGTCAGTTTATGCTGATTTATGCCAAGAGCTCAAACGAATATATTATGGCTCAGCTCTACGATTTTGACGGCACTCCATTGTGGGACGAGGAACTTAAGGTGTATGTCGGAGGTTTTGATTCAACTCCTCTGTACACAAAGCTGAAAGTGTTTAAGGCTCCTGAAGGTGCGTTCGTTACATGGAGCGATGACCGTTATGCCGAGAATGTGTTCTCTAATTATATATCTTATGTAAAACGCGACGGCACATTGGCATTTCCCGGCGGAACCAACGCTCTTAAAATCAGCTATGCCAATGATTTCTCAAGACAGGTGCCTATGCTTGTTTACAACGATGCTGACAAGTGCGTTTATGCAATCTACAGACAATACGACCAGGGCATGCAGACCTATTGCGGCATATATATGCAGAAGATAGGACTCGACGGAGAATTGAAGTGGGGTCCTGAAGGCAAGCCTATCGTTGCAATGCAGAATGACCGTTCTGTGGGATATGCCACTGTTCAGAATGCCACCGACTCAGACATCGCCGTATTCTATCAGACCAACAAGAACAGCGGAGGCGATGTTAAGACTTATGTTATGAAGATGGACAAGGACGGAAACAACCTCTGGGAGAATGCTGTTGAGCCATGCACAGTGGTGAGCGAGAAGAACGATTTGCTGTCTTCTTCATTGATAGATGATAAATATTGGATTCTCACTTGGGGCGACATGCGTATATCTCCTGACTATTTCAGCTATGGCATGTATGCTCAGCGCGTTAATGTCGACGGTACGTTGGGCAATGTAGACACAGGCATCGACAATGCTTCTGTGGCTTCAGGCGCAGACGATGACATAGCCGTATACGGCATTGACGGATGCTTTGTAAAGGCTGGCAAGAAGTCTGACTGCGTATCCGGATTACGTTCAGGTATATATATAGTAAAAGATAAGGTTACTGGTACTACGGCTAAGATGACCGTAAAATAGAAATATAAAATTTTATGCTTATGAAAAAATTATTGTCGTATGTAATTCTTTTTGTGCTGGGCACGGTAACGGCCGCGGCACAGGCGACAATGGCTTATGACGTTAAAGGCACGGTTGGCACCTATGAGGAGATAACCGGCGGAACCGTTATCGGTGCCGGCCTGAAGGGTGAAGACTTTGCCGAGAAGGTGTTCGACCATGACGGACATGCCATTGCCACAGACACAGTCACACAGGGATTCCCTATAGGGTTCGACTTTAAGTTTAACAACAAGCTGATGAATCAGTTTGCAGTAAGCTCCACAGGTTATATGCTCTTGGGAAAAGACTCTGTCAGTGTGTGTAACTCATCTCAAAACACAATCAACATCATCAGTCAGGCCGGTGTGAAAGACCTGCTTGGCGTTATGCCGCGAACAAACACCTACGGACTTGATGACACGGAGATAAGCTATAAGCTGATAGGAACTGCCCCTAACAGAACACTTGTTGTGCAATACAAGAATTTGGCACAGAACACAAGACTCTGGGAGGATAATTTCATTCCTGTGCAGCTGCAGATAAGACTCCACGAGTCAGACAGCAGCTTTGACATCATATTCAAGGACTGGAAGCCCAATGACGAGGATATGATTACATATCTTACCATTAAGATCGGTGCCAAAGGTGATGGCGACGATATTCTGTTGCTGGGCGACTCTTATACAGACTTTACGCTTGGAAGCAGCGACGCCACTACCGTTCCATGGTACAATGACGTTTATCCGGCTGACGGACAGACCTTCACGTTCACTCCGCCTGCTGACTGCGAGAAACCTGCTGCACAGCCTACAGGACTTTCGCTCAACTGCTACAGTACAAGAATGGAAGGCAGCTTTAAGCCTTCAGAAACTGCAGACCATTATCTGACGCTCATTACATCTGACATTTCGCTCAGCGAGATGCCTGTCGACGGAAAGTTTTATGCCGCAGGCGACAGCATAGGTAATGCGCTCGTTGTGGCTTATGACACAACAACAGTATTTGCAACACCTGATATATTGGACGGAGCAAAAGTATATACTGTATACGTATTTGCCGCAAACTCTTATTGTATGTATGGTCCTAAGTATCTTACCAAATCTCCTCTTAACGGCATCGCTGCCACTAAGCCTGCCGCTCCGGAAGAGTTTTCGGCTGATGCTGTTGACGTAGACAAACTGCATCTTAACATCACTGCCAACAAGAACGACGACAGAGTGCTGATAGCCATAACAACGGAGCCTGCCAAAAGCGCTTACGGCGATGTCGTTGCCGACGGAGTGTTTGGAGAACCTTCAGGCGAGATGTCGGTAGGCGACTCTATAGAAGGTGGCGGAAAGGTTGTCTATTCAGGTTATACAGAAGACAATATAACAGTTGAAGGACTCAAAGAAAACACAGTGTATTTCCTGCGTGCATGGAGTATCGACGGTTCTGGCAACTATTCTACAACCACTGCCAAGGCCATGACCTCGACAGGCGGTACAGTGCCTTACAGTCCTGACTTCACTAATATGGCGCCTTACGAGATACCTGCCGGATGGACTTGCGAAGGAAACCCGGTAAGACTGGTTATAAATCGTGACGGTACATGGACAATTGAAAATTCTGTATCTACCGCAAATGCAAGCAAGGGCACAGAGTCAGTGCTTACAACTCCGTGGATAAAATTGTCTGACAAGTCGAACAGAATACTTATGGATGTCAACTTTACCCGTTATGAGGGCTGGTCTAACAGTGTTTACAATAACTGGCTTGAAGGCGACACACTGCTCGTTCAGGTTTCTCCTGACGGAAAAGACTTTACCACAGTATATTCTATAGGTCCGTCTTCAGATCCACAGATGTCATCGTTAGACAGCTATGTAACTCTGCGTATGCCGTTTGAGGAGTTCTCCGGCCAGAAAGTAAAGGTTCGTATTTATTGGAAGACCTTCTCAAATCCGACGATGAATATGGCCAACTTTAAGATAGAGGAAAAGGACGACTGCGACTATCCTGTAAACCTGCGCACGGTTGACGGCTCTGTTGTCGGCACTTCATCCACTATTGACTGGGACCGTCAGGGCAATGAGAATGAATGGGAGATGCGTTATCGCGTTTCCAGAACAGAAGAGTGGGGTGATGTAATACCTGTATTGAGCAAGCCGTTCACCATGACCGATCTGCCCGGCATGACCGACATTGATGTTCAGTTGCGCGCTAAGTGCGATGCCGCTTCTGCAAGCCGCTGGTCTGACACTTACACATTCCGTACAGGTTACACAGTTCCATTCTCTGAGAAGTTTGACGGCAGCTCACTGCCTGCCGGATGGGAGCCGCGTATGGGCGAGCTTGCCACTCCTACAGAGTTCAGCGACGAAGAGAGCGAAAGCTGGATATTCAGCTCAGGATTCTACAACCGTGGCATGATGTTCAACCCTGTCAGCCAGAACGGATGCTCAGAGTGGCTGTTGTTCCCTGAAGTAGACATGGAAGATGGCTCTGCCAACTATGTTCTGACAATTTATACATCAACTCTCGCAGAGTCAGAATCTGCTGACGACAAATACAGCATTGTAGTGTCACGCGACGGCGGCAACACATACAACGAGTCTGACATAGTAAAGACATTTACGGCGGCAGATATGCCGACACTTTATGAGAGCGGAAGCATCAGCGTGCCTCTGCGCGGATACACAGGCGTAATACGTCCGGCGTTCTACATCAGTTCAACTTCAGGTTACCCGATGACCTTCAAGCTCGATTCTGTGGTAGTTTCTGCAACATGTCCTGTTGATGTTTCTGATATCGTGCTGTCTGACACAACCGAGACATCTGTCAAGGTTTCATGGAAGACCAACGCCGAAAAGAGTTATGTATTTATAAGAAAAGCCGGCGAAACCGTTAAGCCTTATGTTGAGACAGCCGAGACATCAATGACTTTCGACGGACTGGAGCCACGCACCGACTATGAGATTGGTATAACCAAGGTCTGCAAGCCAGGCGATACCGCAAAGGTTACCATAACCCGTTTCACCACACTTGCCGCCACAGGCTGTCCTGAAGTTACAGACATTAAAGCCGAGGTTGAAAAGTATGGTGCCGTGCTGACATGGGCAGGCGAAGACCAAAGCTATAACATACGTTACCGCAAGGCCGGCACTGACGCATGGACAAAGAGAACGACAACCGAAAATACTTATAAGATTACAGACCTCGACCAGAATACAGAGTATGAATACGGCATACAGACATTATGCAGCACGCTTGAAAGCGATACGAGCGCTTACACCAAGACTGCCGTGCTGCGCACTCTGCCCGAAACATGCTTCGCGCCCGAGGACATAACGGTTAACCCAAGCTACAATAGTGCTGCAGTTACATGGGTAGGCGAGGCCGAAAGCTATAAGCTGGCTTACGCAAAGGCCGATTCGGATAAATGGACTGAGATACCTGTTAGCGGAGAGTCTTACACTATCGAAGGTCTTGAGCCAAGCACGGCATACAAACTGCGCATGCGCAGCTTCTGTTCGGCAGCCGACTCAAGCCGCTGGAGCGCCGACGTCAACTTCAGCACAACGGCAATACCTGAGTGTGTAACTCCTTATGACCTTGCAGTGTCTGAAATTTCTGAAACATCGGCAGTGCTTACATGGAATGCTGATGAGAGCAACCTGAGATGGAATATCCATTACCGCAAGAACACCGTTTCGGCATGGACTGAGGTTAACGGACTGCAGACAACTTCTTATGAACTGTCGGGTCTTGACGACAACTCTACATATATATGGAGCGTAATGGCAGAATGTGAGGCCAACGAGAGCAAGTGGGCTACACAGAACCGTTTTAACACAGGTGCAACAAGCATCGGCATTGCCGACTTGACCGGAATTAAGGTATTTGTCAAGAATCATATCCTTAACGTTATTAATCCTGAAAACAGCTATATTCGCTCGATAAGGATATTTTGCGTTAGCGGACAGTTGATTAAGGACATCACGGTAGATACATCAGATAATGTATTTACGCCTTTGACAAATATTTCTGACCAAGTGCTCCTGATAAAGATTGACGGCAAGGAATATACACGTACTGTGAAGGTTAGCTTATGATGAGTGTTTAAAATCCTTTTAAATATAATGATTATCTTTAAGACGGGACTCGGCTTTATGGCCGGGCCCCGTTGTTTTTTTGTGCTGATTCATTTATTTGTCGTATCGGCATGTTGAGTAAACCGAAATCAGTAATCAGTCTGTTTAGAATCAACATTTTCAGTAATCCGCCATCTTTCAGTCAACCTATATCCGTTATAATAGGCATAAAAAACTTTTTTTAAAACTCATCACTCGTCACAATCGCCTATAATAATCTGAAATACAATGCATTATAGCGTGACGAGTTGAAAATTAAACTCATCACATCCATCACCGTCACCCAAATCCATCCACCCACAAGGCATATTCCTTTTTTCGCTATGCTCGATGAACTTCTCCTTAACTCCTAAAAGTATAATTCATGTGATGAGTTGAGGCTTAAATCCATCATATCCATCATCGTCACCCAAATGTATCCACAAGACATATGTCTTAACTCCTTAACTCCTAAAGAAAAAACTCCCGTGATGAGTTTAAAATTCAACTCATCACGCTATAATGCGTTGAATGTCAGATGTTTAAACGGAAATGTGACGAGTGATGAGTTTTTACGAAACTTTTTTCTGATTAATTAAAACTGATCATGGGCGAGGTGAAAGCATACCTTTTATGATGCAAAAGGGCACGTTTCGGGCCCTAAAAGGATGCCTTTTGTAGTGCGGTTTGCCGTGTTTTACAATGTTATTTGTTGCGTTTCTTTATGCCGTTGAGGTTGATTTTCAGTGCAGCCAAACAATGGTTGGGTGTGTTTTGAGATGAAATTTATGAGTAGAGTGATGGCAGACGTTTGCGGTGCAGAATGATAGGGAAGGGACGCCATGCCGGTTACGTAGCTAATTGTTTCAGGTGAGAGTAAGGCCGAAAGGAACAATAATAAGAAAAAATAAAATTATATAAAAAGGAACAGCTTGTGGTGAATAAATATTATTGAATTTTTCATCATCCAAATTGTGAATATGTCATAAGGCTTGGGGCACCGGCAGCAATGTGTAAGAATATTTTTCAGCATACTATTAAATTTCCATTGTCATATATATTACGGCTTACACTTGCCCGATTTGGATTTTGGTTGCAATTTATTTGTTTTTTGTTACAAAAGTGAGAAAAAACTAATATTTTTCAGGAAAATAAGAAAGTTTTTGAAAAACTTGAGTTATTTTTGCATAGAGTTAGTATCGAAAGCATGAATAGTATCACAGAGAAGACGATTGACATCAACGATATTCTTAAAAGTAAGATGGGCAGCAAGGCCAAGTATGTGCCTGCGCCTTTGGTTAAATGGCTTAAGCATATCGTACATCAGGACGAAGTCAACAAATATCTTTGGGACAGTCGCAATCTTACAGGAGTCGAATGGCTTGAGGACTGCATGCGCTATCTTGACATGACGCTCGATATTGTCGGCAAGGAGAACCTGCCCGACAAGAACGACGGAAAGCTTTACACCTTTGTGAGCAATCATCCGCTCGGCGGTGAAGACGGCGTTGCGCTAGGCGCAGTAATCGGTCGCCATTACGACGGCAAGTTCCGCTATCTGGTTAACGACCTGCTCATGAATCTTCCGGGCCTTGCCCCGCTGTGCATACCTATAAACAAGACGGGGTCGCAGAGCCGCAGTTTTCCGGCAATGGTCGAGTCGGGTTTCAGGAGCGACAACCACATGCTAATGTTTCCGGCAGGCCTTTGTTCGCGCCGGATCAACGGAAAGATACACGACCTGCCCTGGAAAAAGACATTTATCACGAAGAGTGTTGAAACCCACCGCGACGTGGTGCCCATCCATTTCGGCGGGCGCAACTCCGATTTCTTCTACACTCTTGCCAACATCTGCAAGGCATTGGGCATAAAGTTCAACATCGCTATGCTCTTCCTGGTCGACGAGATGTATAAGAATGTGCACAAGTCGTTCCGCATAGCAATAGGAAAGCCTATTCCGTGGCAGACATTCGACAAATCGAGAACACCGGCACAGTGGGCGCAGTATGTGCAGGACGAGGTGTACAAATTATAGTGAAACAGGTTTAAAAAACAGAGATACATCAACAAACAAACCTCTTAATTTTTTATAAGATGGAACAAGAGATAATCCAGCCGATAGACAAAGAGCTGCTCAAAAGTGAGCTTACGCCTGAGCGTCAACTCAGAATGACTAATAAGAGTAACAACGAGATTTATATTATAACGGCTCACAATTCGCCCAACGTTATGAAGGAAATTGGACGTCTGCGTGAGATTGCGTTCCGCGAGGCAGGCGGCGGCACTGGCAAGAGCATGGATATAGACGAGTTTGACACGATGGACAACTGCTACAAGCAGCTTATCGTATGGAACCCGGAGGCTGAGGAGATTATCGGCGGATACCGTTATATTCTTGGAACCGACGTCGACCTCGACGAACACGGACAGCCAATACTTGCAACGGGACACATGTTTCATTTTTCAGAGAAGTTCATGAAGGACTATATGCCTCAGACCATTGAGCTTGGACGTTCGTTCGTATCTCTCGAATATCAAAGCTCAAAGATGGGGGCCAAGAGCCTTTTCGCGCTCGACAACCTGTGGGACGGACTGGGTGCGCTCACCGTTGTGATGCCCAACGTCAAGTATTTCTTCGGCAAAATGACGATGTATCCTTCATATGTGCGTAAGGGCCGCGACATGATTCTGTATTTCCTTAAGAAGCACTTCAACGATCCTGACAATCTGATTATACCGATGAAGCCGCTGAAAATTGAGACCGACGAGAAAGAACTGGAGAAACTGTTCTGCAAAGACTCGTTCAAGGACGACTACCGCATACTTAACCGCGAGGTGCGCAAGCTGGGATACAACATTCCGCCGTTGGTTAACGCATACATGGGCCTTAGTCCTACGATGAAGATGTTCGGCACAGCCATCAACTATGGTTTCGGTGATGTTGAGGAGACTGGTATTCTTATCGCCGTTGACGAGATACTTGAGGAGAAGCGTATCCGCCACATCGACTCGTTCATAAAGGAGCATCCCGAGGCGCTGAATATCACTTCAGGAGCCAACAAGATAATTTATAAAGAGAAATAAATCTGATATTGAACATACACAAAATTTTTCTGCCGTAAGACTTTAGCCCTGTTGAGGCTGTCTTGCGGCAGATTTTTTTATGTTATATTTTGCCGCTTTGCCGTCGGCTTTTGCTGTTTCATGCGTTGATATGGCTGCTCTTATTTATCCTTCAGCACATATCCCTTTCTTATTATTGCCTCTATGCTCAGCGAGGAGTCGCTCTTCAGTGCCCTGCGCAGATAGGTTATCTGCACGTTGAGCGCCATGGAGTTAGAGTAGGAGTCGTCGCCCCACACCTCTTTAAGCAGCATTTCGCGCCCCACCACCTTGTTCAGATTCTCGGCAAGTATGCGCAGCAGTTCTGCCTGACGGCTGGTGATGATAACCTTCTCGTTGCCGTGGCGAAGCTCGTTGAGCTCGTAGAAAAACAACGTTGAGCCAATCTTTATTGCCGTGGTGTCGTCGTCGGAGGTTTCCGGGGGCTGCTTCATCTCATAAATCATGTTCTTCATGAACTCGTGCCTTATGGCGTTTATGCGGCGCTGAATCATTATCGTCTTTATCTGATACATCATGCAGAAGCCCAGTATTACGAGCAGCACCACGCTTGCGGCAAACTTCCAGATCATCAGTTTCAGCGTCTGCGACAATGGTATTGGGATGGTCATCTCGACAGCCTCCATATTAAACGGATTAGTAGAATATTTCACGTGCAGCGTCTTGCTTAGTCCGCCGCTCACGCTGAACACTGGCTTCATCATGCATCGGTTTGTCTTGACAAACTTGAAAATGTCGGTTTTTATGCCCTCTGCCGCATACAGCAGCGAGTCGAATGTGCTGCGGTCGAACCGTCTGTTCTGCGAGACCATGTACCTTGACGCCATTTCCACGCCTTCGCTCATGTCGATATTCTTCACACTCAACTTCTTTTTAGTGTCGGGCAGGGTGTATCTTATTGTCGATTTCACTGGCTTGTTTTTCTCTTTTCTCTTTTTCACGCTTTGGCCTATCTGCAGCACAATCAGCATTTTTACGTTGCTGTTATTATATTTTATGTCGTCATATTTGTCAATCATGTCGTCATAT
>ULPD01055081.1_pt1 | contig 13374 bp, 10 predicted proteins | sample 1953161 | NCBI WGS metagenome assembly ULPD01 (sample SAMEA4835619, study PRJEB28245) | human gut metagenome | biome: gut microbiome; material: fecal sample | place: Denmark | collected 2008
ATTTAGCTCCGGCAACCAGCGCACCCATGTCGAGCGAGTAGAGCTGCTTGTCTTTCAGGTTCTCAGGCACATCGCCGCGGACTATACGTTCAGCCAGTCCTTCAACGATGGCTGTCTTACCTGTTCCCGGCTCACCTATAAGTATAGGGTTGTTCTTTGTACGGCGTGACAGAATCTGAAGTACACGACGAATTTCCTCGTCACGGCCAATCACAGGGTCGAGTTTGCCCTGACGTGCCTCCTCAACCAGGTTCTTGGCATATTTTTCCAGACTCTGATAGTTTTCGTCTGCCGACTGCGACTGCACCTTCTGTCCCTGACGCAGCTCGTTTATAGCCGCGCGCATTTCCTTTTCGGTGCAACCTGCGTCTTTCATTATGCGGCTTGCCGTAGAGTTAACTTCGAGCAATGCCAGCATTACAGGTTCAACGCTGATAAACTCATCACCCATCTTTTGCGAGATGTCTACGGCTTTCTGAAGCACGCTGTTGCTCTCGTTGCTGAGATAAGGCTGTCCGCCCTGAACCCTTGGCAAGCGGCTAATCTCACGGTCAACCACAGTCTCAATCTGCATTGCGTTGACGCCAAGCTTCTGGAACAGAAAGTTGGTAACGTCTTTCGCTTTGTTCATCAAGCCCTTGAGCAGATGAACCGGCTCAATCGACTGCTGCCCTGAGCGTTGTGCGGTGTTTACTGCCTCCTGCACAGCCTCTTGCGCTTTGATTGTGAATTTGTCGAATGTCATATATTGTTGTCTCCTTTCTTTTTTCTTATTTTGTTATTCCTGAATCCAATCTTTTTACGATTGTCTGCTATCAGAGAATCAAAATACATGCCCAAGGCCTTAATCTGACATTTTGTCTTAAATGTATGACAATCTTTCAGTATGCTTTATGCCCGATTGCTGTACACACATTTTATATATATGGCGGCCTTTGCCATATTTAGCATATTGCCGTTAATTAAGGCTTTAGCATTACACATTGATTTCTGTTGAGGCTCTCATACTGAAGTATTTGAAATTTAAAATCATTTGGCCGTGAAAATGCCCTGAAAACGTGTGCAAACGTAAGTTGCAGTCTTACATGTATTTATGAATATGTATTATGGAGTGTGCAATCTTTTTTGTCCTAATTCGGACAAAATCGCTATTATTTCAATAAAAAAACAGGTCGGTTTTTAGGCTATAAGCTGTCTGTTTTCGTGTCAAAAGTGGCCGAGTTGTTTTATAAAAGCATGCCTTTTACGTAGAGATGTAAATATTCTTTATTATGTGAAGGCGCAAATGCCGTCTGAATTTTCTATTTTGTCTGATAATCATGACAAAACTAAAGTGACATAATGATGCTGCTTTTGACGAATATACTTTCATGTTGCCTGCTGCTGTATGTGCGCTTTTTGCTTGTTTGGTCGTATATGTAAGTTGGCTTTGGATAAATAAAAAACGCAGAAGTTATCAACAGGTAATATATAATCTGTTGATAACTTCTGCGTGAATGTAAGTTTCTGTATATGTCAGAAGCGTACCGTTATGCCGATGCTGGGCAGCAGCGTGCCGCTGTCCTGACTGATGTATTTCATCTTATAGCGCTGTTCACTTATTGGAGCGTCAGGATTTTCAATTTCGCCTGTACTCATCAGTACGTCGGGCTGACTCAGAACGCTCTTTGTTATATTCTGTATGTCGAGATAGAAACCGAGCATCCAGCCCTTGAAATAATAGTTCTTGTCTACGCGGATGTCAAGTTGGGCAAAGGCGTTAAGGCGGCCGGTGTTATATTTTGAATAGTCATAATAGGGGCGTCCCTGCGCGTCCCATGCCTCCACGAGCGACGACTTGTCTACGTCATAAGGCGTATAAGGGCTGCCGCCTATCGCGCTCAGCTTGGCTCCTATGCTCCAGTGACGCGGCAGTTCGTAAGTTGCGCTCACGTTAGCTATGAAGCGGTTGTCCCATGCCGAGTTGATATATTGTGCGTCAGAGTTGTTCTTGTATTGACTTTTGAATAATGTGAATGATGCCATTGACACAAGTTTGCCCGGAATCTGCCAGCGCATAGATGCTTCCAGTCCGTAAGCCCTTCCTTTGGCAGACGAAACGAGAAGTTCGTTGCCAACCACGCCATAGTCGTTGCCCTTGCATGCCAAAGGAATATTGTCGGCAACAGAGAGCGGAATATTTGTGTAATACTTGTAAAATCCTTCCAGACTTATTGTTATCTGTTTGCCCGGTGCCCATTCAATGCCCAATGCGGTATTCTTTACCTGCATGTATTTGAGCGACTTGTTGGCCATTTGCCCTTGCTCGTCCTTGTATCCGAGGGCTGTGTATGGCGGCAGTTGGTGATAGATGCCTGCACCGATGTTGACTGCCCACGACGGCAGAAACTTGTAAGACAATGATACGGTGGGCGAGATATGCTCCCAGAAGCGCGCAGTCTGGTCAGAATAAGAACATCCGTCGAAGCGCAGCCCCATATTTGCCGTAAGTTTTCCGTCTTCACTTGTGTAGCGTGCCGAGCCGTAGGCGGCCCATCCTGCAAAGCTTATGTCGGTTGCGTATTTTGATAAAGAACTTTCGTTGTGATAAACCCTTTGATATGTGTGGTCGTTGTAGAAGGCATACCATGCTTTAACACCCTCGCGCTATGTCCAACGGTCGTTGTATGTGCGGTTTTCGGCTCTCAGCGACAGCTTTTGTTCGCGAGAACTTAGGTCGAGCGTAAGGTTTTCGGGAGCAGAATCGTCGTTGTTGCGGTATTTAAGATTCTTATTGCCGAGATAGTTATAACCGAGCGAAACCGTTGTTATGTTCTTTCTTGCATAATGACGGTAAGATGCTCCGAGCGTAAACGTCTGTTGAGTTATGCGTGGCAGATAGCTCAGCATGTATTCGGCGTCCTCTCCCTTCTGGTCGGTGTTGAGTTTCATGTTGTCGATGCCTGTAAGCCCAAGGAAAGTTATCTCGTCTTTCTTGCTCAGTTTGGTTTTTATCTTAAACTGTCCGTCAATGTAGTTGGGCAGGAATGGCAGTCCGATCATCTTGAAGAGCAGTTGCAGATACGACTGACGTATTGAGAACAGGTAGGTGGTCTTGCTTCCGAAGTGGCCCATGCCGCTGAGCGACACTTCCGATGCGCCGAGGGTGGCCTTGAAAGAGTTTTCGTCGGTGTTGCCGTCGAGCAGACTTATGTCCATCACCGAACTCAATGCGCCGCCGCGGTCAGACGGAAACGCGCCTGTATAGAACTGCACTTCACGTATAAGGTCGGCGTTTAGTATGCTCACCGGACCGCCCGACGCACCCTGAGTGGCAAAGTGATTGATGTTAGGAATCTCTATTCCGTCCATGAAGAATTTGTTTTCCGACGGTGAACCGCCCCTTACGATGAGGTCGTTGCGATAGCCGATGGGCGAGAACGACACGCCCGGCACCGACCTTACAATGCGCGATATGTCACGGTTGCCGCCCGGACTCTTCTCTATCTCGCCTAGTCCTATTATCTGCATGCTCACGGGACTTGGCTTTACGCGCCTTATCACGGGTACGCTCACCGTAACTTCGTTAAGATGCTTTGCGTCTTCGGCGAGTTCAATCTCTATCGTAGGCATCTTTGCCGACACGAAATATTCGGCAGACAGCACACTCTTGTATCCTATGCACGAAACGTACAGCCGGCATATACCCGGATCTACGCCGCTTATTACAAACACACCTGTTGTGTCGGTTGCCGCTCCGACGCCCTTGAGACCTTGAACCGATACGCTTGCGCCTATTACAGGCTCGCGCGAAAGTCGGCCAACCACGCGTCCGCGCACGGTAAACTTTTCTGATTGGGCCTGTGTCGCTATTGCCGTCAACAGGCATGCTATGGTGAAAATTATGCGTCGTAAAGAATGATTCATATTGAGTAATTATAATTATGTCGTTGTATAAGATTCAGATGCGGCTGCAATTGCAATCTTAAAAATCATATTCCGCACACTGATAAAAATAAATTAACGGACAAATGCCTATGCCGATGACATAACGCTTTTGTCCGTTAATGTTGATAGCCGCAACAATTCCAGTTTTTCTGCTGTATCATGCTGTCGTTGTATGCGGCCATATTCAGAATTGTTTTTATTTCATCTTGTCGAAACCTTCGCCGAACACTCCGTGGCAGAATGTCTGTGAAACCATGGCGTTGGGGTCGATTTCCTTAATATAATGGAATATGTCCTGAGATTCATGTTTCCTTGCAAGTACGATAAGTATGTCGACTTCTTTCTTTGAATACCATCCTTTGCCTTCTACTACGGTTACGCCTCTGTGTGCATTTTGATTAATTACGTCGGCTATTTTTGCATAGTCCTTGGAAATGATGATAAACTGAACGGTCTGACGCGAGCCGTTTATCACATAGTCACACACGTAGCTTGCAATAAGAGTGAAGGCAATACCATAGACGATAGTCTCGGCACTGTGGAACAACAGATAAGACGAACTGATGATGGTTATGTCGATAAACTGCATGGCACGTCCGAAACTCAGACTGAAATATTTGTTCAGCAGGGCAATGATAATATCTGTGCCTCCCGTTGAACCGTTGTGCGAGAATACAAGACCCAGACCGGCTCCGGCCATCGCACCTCCGATTAACACATGCATAAACTTATCTTCACCGGCGGTGATTATAGGACAGGCCTGAAACAAGGGCTGAAGTACTCCGACAAATACTGACATGATGGACACGCCGATGATGGTCCTGACAATAAACTGCCTGGTGAGCGCCTTGCAGGCGATGATAAGCATAAGCACATTAAGCACCCAAATGGAAACACCGGCAGGGAATCCGAAGGCATAGAACAGCAATGCTGATATACCGGCAACGCCGCCCATCACCACCTGTTCGGGAAGGATAAAGGCCGTGTATCCAAATGAATAAAGTAATATTCCAAAGGTCAGAAAGAACAAGTCTTTATAAAAAGAATTCTTTGCTTTGGGTTTGGCCACGCTGTTTATATTATTCATAGCAAATATGGTTTAAAATGTTTTTTCGAGATAATGTTGTTTAATGTATTGCGGATGGTCATTGTCACCCTTTATTCCGCATGGTTAGCGATATGCAAAGATAGTTTAATTTTATAAAGTCGCAAAGAAATATCGGCTAAATGATATTGAGTTTTTGTTTTATATGTGGTAATTGATGTTCTGTGTGCCTTGCAACTGACACTGATTGTATCTTGCATATTGTTGTCGTTATTATGTCCTTGTTATAAATTATGTTGCTTAAAATATGAAAATGTTAAGCTGTTGCACAGGATATTTATTAAATGATTTACATTAATCATAATGTCCGACAGTCTGCTTATTGCTGCTTTATGTTTCTTCTGAACTGCTGTGGCGTCTGCCCTGTGCGCAGTTTGAAGTAGCGGCAGAAGAATGATTCGTCGCTGAAGTTGAAGTCCCACGACAGCTGCTTTACGCTTTTCTCGCTTGTGCGCAACTGCAGTTTTATCTGTGTCGTTACATATTGGTCGATGATGTTCTTTGTTGTATATCCCGTCATTTGTCTGACGATGGTGTTTAGATATTTGGATGTGATGTTCAGACGGTCAGAATAAAACACCACATCATGCGATTTCATGTAGTTTCGTTCAAGGTCTTCCATGAACATATTGAACAGTTCGTTGGTGCGGCGCGATCCTTTGCCCTCAGGCTCCTCGTGCCTGTGGCGCACCATCCAGTCATAAAATCCAAGAAAGAAGGCTTTTAGCTGATACAGTACAAGCTGGTCGAGGCACATGCATTCGGTCTGTTGAAAATACAGTCGCAACAGACTGAACATATTTTCTATTATCAGCGTAACCACCTGTTTGTCAGTTCTGCATCTGTCTTTGCGCAACAGTGAGTAGACGGTTTGCTCCAGTTGCAGACTCGCTTCCCTTAACAGTATCTTGTCGTAGCGTAGCATTTCCACAGCAAAGTCGTCAGACACATCATGGAGCATCACCACATCGTTTGGAAAAAGCGTTATCACGGCATCCTGTTTCAGATGCCAGTCCTTAAAGTCGATGCGCATTGACGCAGTGCCGCCTTTACATAATATTATTGCACCATAGTCAATGGCGTTCGATTCCCCTTCAAGTTCTTTCAGCGCTGTGGTGCAGAGCTGTGCCTTTTCAGATGCAAATGTTTCAAACTTCATGCTCTTAAATATACCGTTATTTATATGTTCAAAAATATATAAATCTCCGTTTTTGTCTGCAAATATCGCTATAAAGAGTGACAAAACACTGCTTTTGTTCCGAAAAGTCCCATTTCTCGCGAAAAAATTAAAATCGTTTAGTTGTTAAATAGTCCTAACTTTGCACCCGATTTCAGATATGTATCAGGATTAATAAACATTAAGCGAAATATAAAAAAGTGATGATTAGATCTAAATTTGTTTATGCCGTATTGTCCGGCGCGCTGCTTTTTTCTTCAACAGAAGCATTGGCACAGACACAGCGCGCAATGACGGTAAGCGAGTTGTTTTCTCTTGTTGAGACGGGCAGCAGACAGTTGCGCGCCCAGAAGTCGGAAGTTGACGTGGCACATCATGCCATTTCTGAGGCAAAGAGTCAGCGTCTGCCCGACATCAACGCATCGCTGTCGGTAAGCTACAATGGTAACGTGCTTATGACCGACCGCGATTTCAGCAATGCCAAAGGCATCACCCAACCGCATTTCGGCAACAGTTTTGCGCTCGAGGCTCAGCAGGTGCTTTATGCAGGAGGTGCCGTCAACACAGGCATACGCCTTGCCGAACTTCAGAAAGAACAGGCAGAGACAGGCGTTGCCCTCAGCCGCAGTCAGCAGCGTTTCATGGCTCTCGGCCAGTATCTCGACTTGGTTAAGCTGTCAAACGGAATGAAAGTTTATAACAGCAACATCGCGCTGACCGAAAAACTTATTGCCGATATAAAGGCAAAACACGAAGAGGGTGTGGCACTTCGCAATGACGTTACACGATATGAACTGCAGATGGAGTCGCTCAAACTCGGACTGCGCAAGTTGCAGGATCAGCGCAGCGTGCTTAACCATCAGCTCTGTAACACCCTCGGACTTACTTCGGATGTTGTAATCATGCCCGACACAACAGAACTTAAGACAGCCGCTGACGACGGCAACGAGGCCGACTGGCAGAGCCGTGCGTCAGTTTCGTCACCTATGCTTCGCCAGTCGAAACTCGGTATAGAGATGGCTCAGCAGCAGCTGCGCATGGCAAAGAGCGACCTTATGCCTAAAGTCGTGGTGTTTGCAACCGACAATTTCAGCGGTCCGTTCACATACGACCTGCCGCCTATTGACAACAACTTCAACATCTGGTATGTTGGTATCGGAATTAAATATTCGCTCAGCTCGCTGTTCAAGGGCAACAAGACGGTGCGCAAAGCTAAGGCACAGATTGTGCAGAGCAACGAGAATCATGCCGTAACCGCAGAGAGTGTTGACAACCAGATGCAGCAGGCATACACACTTTACCGCCAGTCGTTTGTCGAACTGCGCACACAGCAGAAGAGCGTAGAACTTGCAACTCAGAACTATCAGGTGGTCAGCGACCGCTATCTTAGTCAGATGGCGCTGATAACCGACATGGTTGACGCGTCGAACATAAAGCTTAACGCCGAACTTCAGGAGGTTGACGCACGCATCGGCACTATCTACGCATACTATAAAATGAAATACATTGCAGGCGAAATCTGATTAAACACTTATCCTAAAAATATAAAACAACAATATCGGCAGCACCGCAATTTATTTGCGCAAAGCATGTTGCGGGGCTGTAGGAATAAATAAAAACATACATAAAAAATGAACAACAAGAAACTTATAAAAAGAATATATAACGTGGTAATCGTGCTGCTGCTCATCGGAGCAATAGCATATGTAGTAACACGCTTTGTACATCCGGCAAACACTGAGTATACTGATGACGCGCAGGTGCAGCGCCACATAACACCGATAAACACCCGTGTGCAGGGATTTATCAAGGAAATACGCTTTGAGGAGTATCAGCACGTGAAGAAGGGCGACACGCTCGTTATCATCGAAGATGCCGAATATCGTCTTCAGCTTGCTCAGGCTGAGGCCAACTATCGCGGCTCACGTTCGGGCTCTTCTGCCATATCAGCCGGAATGAACACCACGACGAGCAACGTAAGAGTGGCTTCTGCAGGCATAGAGGAGGCTAAAGCCGACATGGACAACGCCCGCCGCGACTATGAGCGTTATGCTTCATTGCTGAAGAAAGACGCTGTTACCCGTCAGCAGTATGACAACGCGCTGACAAGATACAAGGCTGCGAAGGCACGTTATGAGCAGGCAAGCGCAAGTCGCCGTTCAACATCGCTCGTAAAGAACGAGCAGGCTCACCGCCTGAGTCAGAACACGGCAGGCGTAAGCGTTGCCGAGGCTGCCGTAAATCTTGCCCGTCTGAACCTTTCTTATACGGTTATCGTGGCTACATGTGACGGTGTTATGGGCCGCAAGGACATTCATGTAGGTCAGCTTGTTCAGCCCGGACAGATGCTCGCGCGCATTGTTGACGACGATCAGGTATGGGTTATTGCCAACTATCGTGAAACACAGCTTAAGAATATCTCTGTAGGCGACCCCGTAGAGTTTACGGCCGACGCCATTCCGGGCGTTACATATAAAGGTGTTGTAGAGTCGTTCAGCCCTGCCACAGGCTCAGCTTATTCTATGGTTCCTGCCGACAATGCCACAGGCAACTTCGTTAAGGTTGAGCAGCGCGTGCCGGTGCGTATAGCCATAGTAGGAAAGAACAGTGCCGCCGACCTGAAGAAACTTCTTGCCGGACTGAATGTTGAAACGTTGGTAATGTATAAGTAATATGCCGCCGATTCCTACAGGACCATTCACGATGCCGATGATGAACGGCTTCGTGCCCAAGAAAATACAGCCGTGGATATATGTCCTTTTCGCCTTTCTGTTTCAGTTGGCGGGAGGCATGTATGCCGGGGCCATGCCTCATGTCATGGGCGATATGTGCATCATGCGTGAGGATGTTACAATGATTGTGTTGTGCGGTGTTATAGGCGTTAATATGCCTTTCCCGTTCCTTTTCCGTTTCAAGTTCAGATTCACCAACCGCCAGCTGCTCATCACGGCAGCTCTCGTTATAGCCGCATGCAACTGGCTGTGCATGCACACCGAGTCGGTGCCCGTGTTGTGCCTTCTCTCTTATGTCGTAGGTTTCTTTAAGCTGTGCGGAACGTTTGAGTGTATGTCTAACATTCAATTGTGGATGACGTCAAAGCGCGACTTCACCATCTTCTTCCCCTTGCTCTATTGCATCGTGGTGGGCGATATGAGTCTGTCGCCGTGGATAACAATACAGCTTACATATATATTCCAGAGCTGGTATGCCATGCACTGGGCTATGATTGGAGCAATGCTTCTCATTGTGCTTTTGGTGTATGTGCTCACTCACGACTTCCGCTTCATGAAACCGCTGCCGCTGATAAGTCTCGACTGGCTTGGATGTTTCCTTTGGTCAATACTCCTTGTCGAGATTGTGTTCTTGTTTAATTACGGTGAGTTCTACAACTGGTGGGACGGCCGTCCGTTCCGTGTGGTTACGTTCATGGTGCCCGTAACGTTCTATTTTGCGCTGCAGCGCATGCGCCACATACGCCACCCATATATAGCTCCCGAAGCATGGCTCTATAAGAGACTGCTGCCTCTGCTCGCAGTGTTTGCGCTGGTTGAGCTTATCAATTCAACTCCAAAGATATTGCAGAACACGTTTACGTCGGGCGTTCTTCATTTTGGAGCTATATCCACGTCTGTGTTCTATCTTGTCGAATGGGTGGGCACTATATGCGGATGTATGTTTGTGATGTTCTGGATTAAGGTGCTTAAACAGAAGTTCACCCGCCTGCTTACCGTGGGACTTATAGCCCTGCTGGCTTATGAGGTGCAGATGTATCTTATGATAACGCCCGGTCTTGACATGGCAAGCTTCTATCTGCCTATATTTTGCAGAACCTTCGGCGTGGCTATATTCTTCACGGCCCTGACCATATATCTTGAGGAGCTTATGCCGTTTCAGCATTTCTTCATGGGACTTACCATGGCTGGATTTATCCGCAACGGTGTTGTCGACACAATATGTTCGGGCATATACAGTTTCTCGCTCAGGCATCACATCGCCGAAAACTTTGCGCGCGCCATGCCTTACGATGCCACGCAGGTTATACTTGTCAGCTTGAAACAGCTGTTCGGCGTTACATGTATTATAGCCACAGTTGTGCTTCTCATCTTCCTCGTATGGGACATTCAGCCCGTAAGAGAAACTCTGAAGAAGATGCCTTACTGGAGCGTAGTAGGACGATTGATACGCAGACAGATGTCTTCGGGCAAATAGGAAAGTGCTTCATAGGCAACCATAATGATAAAAAGCGGCGGCAGTGCGCTGAATATTCGGGAAAAATGTGTATGTTTGCAGAAAATAGTTACACGCTTATGTTTACTACTACCGAATTTATTCTGCGTATTGCCGTCGCCGGCGTTCTTGGCGCTGCTGTCGGCTTAGAGCGTGAACTGCGTGCCAAGGAAGCCGGTACGCGTACACATTTTCTTGTGTCTATGGGATCGGCCCTTTTCACCATCCTTTCGCAATACGGCTTCAACGAGTCACTGAAGCTCTATGAATCGTTTGCCTCTTTCGACCCTTCGCGTATAGCGGCGCAGGTGGTTACAGGTATCGGTTTTATTGGTGCCGGCACCATAATATTTCAGAAGCACGTTGTAAAGGGACTAACCACGGCTGCCGGTCTTTGGGTTACTGCCGCCATCGGCATGACCGCCGCCACCGGACTTTATGCCCTCGCCATTGGCAGCACAGTGCTTGTGTTGTGCTGTCTTGAGCTGTTCACCTACGTGATACGCCGTTTCGGAATGAAAAAGATTGTCGTTACGTTTTCTACGCATAGTCATGACAATGTACGGCAGTTGCTCAGCGAGCTGCAGGCTGAAGGCGTTGATTTTGACAATTACGAGATGAAACAAAACGTAATAGACGGCGAACGGCAGTATGAGGTTACGCTCGAACTTAAACTCCGCCGCAGAAATTACCGTAGCCGGATATTCGATTTTGTGAAGGAGTTTAACGGAGTAAGTATCGAACTTATAGAATAGCCGACAAGATGCTGCTTATGGCGGTTATCTGTTTTTAATCATAAAGGACAGTCAGAAGCTGTCCTTTTTTTATTGCATAATTAAACTTAGGCAGAATATTAACTACGAATATTAGTTAAATAGCGCGGACTTAGTGTTAATAGACTAAGTCCTTTAGTTAAATATACGGTTGCTTTAACTTTTATTAATGCTATTGTTGTTGTGATAACTAATATATTTAGTTCCTTTGTTACAGCCAATGGACATAAAGATATTAAAATCATTGACCAACATTATTGTTGACTTAGAAAGACAAAAACATAACGATTTATGAATATACGGACAATATTAGTAGCCATATTGTTGGCTTTAGGCATAACGGAAATCAAGGCACAGCAAACCCAAGTTATCGAACCGGCTGTTATGGAAGTAAACTATCACGTTATTTTTGGGCATAATTATGACGATTATGCACTTAGGATAGGAAAGAACGTAAGCCAGTTTTTCAGTTATAACAAACTTAGGTTTGATTCTCTCAGCAACAGCGATGAGGCGTCGTCAATGATTATTGTTAACGAGATGTTAGAGAAATCAAAAAAATTGAATGAAAACAAGGATGCGCCTGTTGTAGAAAGTCCGGGTTACGGAGATTATCTCTACACCGGCTTGTGTAAAGACAGCATAAGCGTCTATTGCCAGATAATGTTCAATGACTTCCGTATCGTTGAGCCAAATCCTGTGCTTAACTGGAATATATGTGAAGACAGCACTCGCCAGATTATGGGATTCACCTGCCATCTTGCCACTGTGAATTTCCGTGGCAGATTGTGGAAGGCATGGTATACCGAAGAAATTCCTGTTATGCAAGGCCCTTGGAAACTGCACGGTCTGCCGGGCCTGATACTATGTGCCGAGGTCGACGGCTTCGTAAGCTTTACGGCTGTGGGCATCAAGACCGATAACGTTACTCCTGTAACCTTTTATAACTTCTGGAGAGAAAAGTTCGAAGACATAGAACGCACGAAATACTTGAAGAAAATGAAGACATCTTATCCTAAGGGTACAAAAATAAATGTTTTAGAGTTGGAATGAAACATTGTATACTCTTTTTCTTTTTAATCCTTTGCTCCATATCTGTTGAGGCTCAGGTAGATGTCAGCGGTACAGTGACCGACGCTGAAGGTAAGCCATTGCCAAACATCATAATAAAGAATGTGGATGCAGTGACCAAAAAGATGAAGGACTACACCACTACTGACGATAAAGGGCGGTGGAGCATAAAGGCTAAGGCAGGTTCGGTGCTTCAGTTTTCGGCTATAGGCTTCAAAAAGCATGAACTTACCGTAAAGGTCGGCATGGGCGAGCAGCATGTGGTGCTTGAAGACAATGCCGTGGCACTGAAAGAAATCACCGTTAAGGCCGCTCCCGTACATATTTCAGGCGACACAATAAAGTATCTGCTGTCGACATTTGCCAAACCCGAAGACCGCACACTGGCAGACGTATTGACGCGCGTGCCCGGTTTTGAGGTGAACAATGACAACGGGCAGATATCCTATGAAGGCAAGAACATCAGCAATTTCTACATTGAAGGAATGGATCTGATGGGCGGAAAGTATGGTGTGGCCACCAAGTCGCTGCCGCAGCAGGATGTGGCTTCGGTTGAGGTGATGAAGCACCACCAGCCAATCCGTGTGCTCGACGACTTTACATATTCAGACGAGAGCGCCATAAACATAAAGATGAAGAAGGGTGCGCACGAACACTGGACGGGAACTTTCAACGGTGGGGGCGGCTTTGGCGGTTATGGTGGACTGTGGAATCTGGAAACTTTTGCCATGCGCCTGAAGTCAAACTGGCAGACGCTTATCACATATAAGACAAATAACACGGGTAACGATATTCTGAGTGAAACCAAGCCGTTGTTCTCTTTCGGTGAGCTTGACAACAAACTGAAGCCGCTGATAGAACTGCCTGCGCCTTCTGCGGAAAAACTGAAACAGCGCTCGCTCTTTAACCGCACTCATGCAGCTACCGTAAACACGTTGGTCAGGCTGACTGACAACTCGCAGATGAATGTGCAGGTAACGTATGTACACGACCGTCAGGAAGCATACGCACGGCGCACGTCGGAGTATTTCGTAAATACAGGCAACCGTGTTATTGACAACACAAAGCAATATATGGAGAAGACCGACCGGCTG
>ULPD01036140.1_pt1 | contig 13271 bp, 11 predicted proteins | sample 1953161 | NCBI WGS metagenome assembly ULPD01 (sample SAMEA4835619, study PRJEB28245) | human gut metagenome | biome: gut microbiome; material: fecal sample | place: Denmark | collected 2008
GATTTTTCGCATTTCACTTACTTTTGACTATATAATAGAATTGGTCATTTGTATTCTTGTAAACTGTACTACCAATTAATTGGAATATATTTTGTTTGATTTTCGAACCATTTTCTGCATTATTTTTCATTTTAGCTATACAGCAATCTGCTTGTGCTGTAGTCATAGTCTTATAAAGTTTTTCAATAAATTCAGGCTCGAATTCGACGTCATCATCTAATAATAATATATATGGTGTACTTGCATCGTTAAATGCAAATAAACGTTGTTTTATCATTCCTTTTTCAGAAAATACAAAACGTTCATACCCAAGTTTCTCTTGTGGAAGATCGTAACCCTTAGGAAGTACAACAACTACTTCTTCTGGCTTTATGGTTTGTTTGTCTATTGATTGAAGAAGTCTATGATATTTTTCACCACCTTTACCTAAAGTTCTAATGTATATTGAATATAAAAACATATTGCAATAAATGGTATTTGTATATAATAAAATTGATAATATATTTAATATTGTATATTACATTTTATTCGTTTTCTATCAAAAACTATTTGTGTTTAGAAATAGATAATATAAATCCCATGATTTTTTTCTCTGTTGTAACACAATGCTTTAATAATAGTATTATATATGCCCAGAATCTATTTAGATTGTAACTATTACAAATAATAAAAAATATATATAAAGGACTTTTCCTATTTCTTATATGTTTCCAGTCTATTTTACTTAAAAATGTTTTTGCCCACTTATATCTAAATCTGTTTCTATCTATGCAAGCTCCATAAACTACGGATAAATACGCATCTAATTTTCTTTCTTGAATGTATATAGAAACATTAATTTTATCTTTTAAGTAATCTTCTAATTCGTCTAATATTTTTATTACCATTAATGCTTTTTCTATAGAAAAAGATCTGACAAGTGAATATTCACTGGTATCGTCATAATAATATAAAATACGATTTTCTGTTGATATAATTTTTGAATGATATAAAAGTTTTATAAGAACAAGCATGTCTTCACCAATATCAAGCCCTTCTATAAAAGTTATGTTATTATCTAAAAACAATTGTCTCTTTATTAGGTTTCCCCATAATACCGTAAAAATACGTCCTGATAATAAATCAATTATTAAATCATGAGGATTTGTACCAGAAAATATCGGTAGATTCTTTTTACCATTTATGGAATATACGGTTGTACCAAAACATACTATATCAGAATTATTTTGTAATGCATTTTTCACAAGAGTATCTACAGTATTATTTTCGATAAAGTCATCCGCATCTACCCATAAGACATAATCTCCTGTAGCATTTTTTATCAATGTGTTGCGAGTAGCGGATACACCTTTATTTTTATCATGACTAATAATATTTGTTTGATTCTTGCGGTTTGGATAGTTCTTTAGTACATTTTTTATTATTTCGATACTTTTGTCAGGCGTTTTATCATTGACAAAAATAATTTCAAGATTATTATATGTTTGTTCGAAAATGCTTTCAGCACAGCGTGATATATATTTCTCTGCGTTATAGACAGGAACCAATATAGAAACTTTTATTTCATTCATAAATATAATGTTGTGTCAAATTTTAAATAATAACATTAATGTTATAAGCTTAGGTTTAGTTAGGATAAGAAAATTAATAGTTAGTATGGATTATGTACAAAATAAGTAATAGATTATACAAATCAATTTACTTATTCTTTATTGACATTGTTATTTTATTGACAAGAGCCTTATCATGTGAACTAAATTTACGTGCAAAAAAGCATTTATTGTTATCACTCATTAGCTCGTCAATATCTTTTTCTTTCCATGTATATGGTTTTCCTCTATTCCAATCAATATATCGTAGACATGAATGATATTCGTCTTCATAATCATATATATTATTTTTAAATGGAGAATTCCATAATACTGTTTGTAAGAAGATCTCATCAGGACAAAAAGTATGATTAAACATTTGCAATATCTCAGCTTTATGTTTTACAAGATATTTACAGAATTCATCTGTAATGCTAACCCAATTAGGACCTTTTTTTAATTCAAGTTTATACTTTCTTCTAACTCGGAATACTTTTTGTAGTGATAAACTGCTTTTTTGAATTAATCTGACAATAATTTTTTCAAAAATATTACTACATCTAAAGTGGTCTTGTAAAATATAAAAATATTTAGTTTTATTATCTAATCCTTTAAGAGATTGTTGAGATTCTTTCTCAAATCCTACAAATTCTTTCCCTTGTAACTTGTCACATACTTGGTGTATATAGTCTTGTGATTTTATAGGTAAGTCTTGTCCTGAAAGCAAATGATAATATGAATAATTGCCATGATTCTGCGATGTTTCAAATAATAGAAATTCAGTTTCTATTTGCTTGATACTGCCCCAACGATTATTGCTTTGTGGAGTAAAAAATAAGCTACTATTATGAGCTTTTATATTTTTAAATATATTTATATCCGTTCGTGAATCAATAGTTATAAAAATATCATTTCGCACATCATCAATAAGGTTGACTAATGTTTGTAGTAACCAAGGTTGATTATGGGCAATAATTAAATAGGCATGTTTATTCATCGTTATTTTATTTTAAATCAAATTGTGCTTATTTTGAATGCTTTTCTTAATTGAAATAATCTTATTACGCAAAAATAAGCACTAACCCATATAGCCATATTGAGAATACCTGTTGCAAACTCCATTATTGCAAGTGATAATAAAAAGAAGAAACAAAGACTAAATGGCAAGAATCTTTTACCATAACTAAATAACATTATATATGTTACTATATATCCGATTATTCCTAATAATCCACGTTCCGGAAGTATTTGCATAAAAGATGATTCTGCACCTAATATTAAATCATTATTTCCGATTTTTCTTAATATGGAAATAGCCCCCATTCCGTTACCAAATAATGGATTCATTGAAAACATATCTAATGCAATTCTAAACTGTGTTTGACGTCCTTCAACAGTACTGCCGCCAACTTCCTCAGCTTTTTCAGAATCAAATAGTGTCATAAAGTTTTCTATTATGTGAGGGAAATATATGTACACAATTACGAAAACTGTAATAAGAGGTAATATTATTTTGGGATGAAATATTTGATTTATATTGTAGAATGCCAATATCATTATCAGAATACCAATAATTGGTGTTTTTGAGTTTGAAGCTAAAGCTCCAGCAATGAGTAATATAATTACAGCGTTAAGTTTATAATTTGCAAATAAATTAAACTTATACTTTGATATTGTCATAAATAGATACAATAAAAAAACACATGCTGTGCCAAATGCTATATGTATACCAAAAGTTGAATATGCCCTTACCATGCCTAATCGCATCTCCAAACTTCCACCGACAGATGGAGGAATGTAAAATAATCGTCCTATAGTAGATTCGTCATGTGGAGAATTAAAATATACAAAATCTAGCCATGGATTATCTTTAAGAATAGCTTCAAATAGTCCTAAACATGTAATTATTATCGCCACGCAAAAAGCAGTTCTGATATACAAATAAACATCATCTTCAGTATTAAGGCATTTAAAGAATATAAATATAATTCCAAAATTGGAAACAAAATATTTTAGTGTAGCAACAAGACCATTACTTAATGGGACAATGGCAAATATGGAAGATAGAATAAATGATATAAATGTAACCCAAAAAGCTCCTGTCAGAGGAAATTTAGTTTGTCTTAATCCTATTTTTCCCTTTTGTGTTCTATATCTGAAGAAATATATTAAAATTAAAGTCATATCTACTGCTATCACAGCAGACATTCCAGGAGAATTATATTTAACGGCAATCTGATTATTTAATAATAATCTAGCCATCATCCATATCAATACAGTTTTTTTGAAATTAAAGAAGGCGCTAATACTTATAGACACCCATATTGATATGGCTAATAATTGAATTAGAGACATAAATTTAGAATATAAATTGTATTAATTTTCTACCAAATTATTTTAATGCTAGTTTTATGAAATCAAAAGATTTTTTTCTCTGTGCATTCAGTCGTGAATAAACATTATCCCAATCTATATTTTTAAAATCACATTTATTTAAGTCTTTTAAATCTGTAACGAGCCTATCGTTTAACCCAAACATATTAAGGAGTGATGTGAATCTTGATAATCCTCTACTCTTATTTCCATAAACAATAAATGGCTTCATAAATAATATTGAAAATACACAAGCATGAAAAGAGTCTGTTATTACAAATTTAGCGTCGTAAAATCCACGTAACCATTGCTCTATAGAAGGAAGAACATTGGTATCTGTTTTATTATTTGCCTTATTAACATAAAATGGAATAAGTGATAAACTTGCCTCTATTTTATCTATTAATTGTGTTTTCTCTGACGTTTCGTCAAGAATGTAAACTAACAACGATCCTTTACTTTTGGGAGTATTGTGCGATTGAAACAAACTGATATAATCATCTCTTGTCAAAAGCATAGTGGGGTCAAGTACCCATTGGGCATCAGTATCAAAATATTTCTTGCACAAATCAACACCATTTTTTTCCCTTACAGACACAGCATCGAATTTTTTAATAAGTTTCTTACTAATCCATGTCTGAATTTTGGTATATTCCCATTTATCTGTGCCGAAAGAGGCAGCGTATGATAAGCGTTTTATATTCCAATTCCTGGTGAAAAACAGATAATAATTAAATATCTTAAACTTATTGTATTTTCCATTACAATATATTGGCCTCCATATCTGATCACTGCCTACAATGAAAGCATCAAAATCTTTTTCATTTAAATTCAAATAAGACCTAACATATTTGTAATTAATGTATGTATTTATAAACCTATCAATGTATAGCTTTTTTGAATCACATTTTTTGTTATTAAGGGTGAAGGCAATTTTTCGTCCTCTTAGTCTCATAAACAAAAATGATACTCCATTTAGCCATAATTTTAATATTTTCTCGGCTTTACTGTTACGCCTTTCAATCAGACATGCTTCATGTCCCATATTATTTAATATTTTTTGCAAAGCATAAGCCTGAAGGACACCTCCATAATTACCTATAAGTGGTAGTGTTAAAATTCCTATCTTCATTCTAACAAAATTAGAGAAAACGTTTTTTTATAATATTTTTTACTTTATCGTACTCATTATCACTCAATATTCCTTTTGCTGCTTTTTGTAGAGTCTGCATAGTTGAATATTTAAAAGTTTTTACTATATTTAATGTCTCTTCCAACGCATTACTCTCATTCGCTGTTTCAGTGAACACTTCCATAATTATCGGCTTGTCAGTAATCTCAGACGTAAGAAAATATTCAATTATGGAATTAAAACTGTCTTTGTTGTTAGCCGTTAAATATTCATATCCTAAATCCGTTGCATAATCATGCACTAACTGAGGAGACTTATTGCCGTAATGCCCTGCAGCGGCCACATATTTGTCTGCTTCTTCTCTTAAAAAATAACAAGGGTGGTTATAATTACGGAACTCATTACCTTTTCCGTTATTTATAAGAAGAATACGTACATTATTACCGACATGCCTGTTTCCTATTACATTCATATCATAGAAAAAGGCTAAATCACCAAATATTCCAATAAATAGTTTTTGTGGATTCGCTAAAGAAGCACCTATCATTGTTGATACACCGCCGTCGATACCGAATCCTCCAACATTACATTTAGCCTGTATACCATCAGGAAGCTTAAAAAAGTTCCAAGAACGTAGGCTATGATATATGCCAAAATGCAGTTCGCAATTATGGGGTAATTTATTAACCATCTGTTGGGCCATCCAAATATTACTAAATGGTAATTCAGGTAGTTTTTCACTTACGGCTTTTACTTCTTCATTCATGGCATCATATAGTTCTGTATGATGTGTATCTTCTTTTGAATATCTTTCAAAGAACTCTTCTTCTGGCATCATGAATACACGACGTAGATTACCGAATGTGTCACGTAATGCTCCGTCTGGACTTACGCGCCATGTATGAGCTGCGGATACATTGAACTGATTACCAGATACCTCACCTATATGTATACATAAATCAGCTTTTGCAAATTGTGAATGCCATTGTTTTTGTCCGCAAACCATTTGATAGTGAAGTTCATATTTTCCCCTGTATCCACTTGTATGATCACATAGAACCACAGAATTGTATGTTGCACAGAATTTATCTACTGCCACAGTAAGACGTTCAGAGAAATCAGTATGTGCTCCAACAAAGATTACGACTCTGCTTTCTTTGGGTATATCAGGAAGTTTCTTGTCGAATATTGTATGGCGAAAAATTGCATTTACATGAGGAATTTCTTTCACACTGAAGTCTTGGCTATACCTCGTATATAAATTTATATGTGATGGCCCACCGCCATTTAACGTTAATGCAAGAATAGCTTTATTGACTTCAATCTTGCAGAAGCGTTCATCCTCTTTGTCTTTTACCATAGGCACTGTAACGCTTTCCATGGCTATATCATTTGGAATATTTCTGCGGTCAATCTGCTGATCAATAAGATGTCCGATTTTGTGATTTCCACGTGTTGATGTTATTGCAAGAACCGGCAGCTTTCTATAATATGCTTCTGTCAGTCCGGGCATGTAATTACGTGATGCAGTAGCACCAGTGCAACTTATTACAACTGGTTCTCCTGTTTCTGCAGCCATGCCACATGCAAGGTAGGCAGCACTACGCTCATCTACTGATGACCAGATTTTAAACCAAGGATCATTTTCTATACTGACAACAAAAGTCATATTTGTTGTTCCCGGTGAAGCAATGACGCGGTGTATGCCATGAGCTTTCAATAAGGCTATTACTATCTGAACATTACGTTCATTAGTATAATGAAAATTATTGTTCATACTAAAAATTATTTCCAACGAGGATTTATAGTTCGACCATTATTACATAGAATTATTTGACCAGATATACAACCAGAAGCATCAGACAAGAGAAAACATGTTGTTTCAGCAACTTCTTCAGGTAGATATACACGTTCGGTAGCATTAATTGATAAAAATAAATTTCCATCAGATTTTATACCGGTCATATCTGATGCCGTTATGCCAGGAGCAACGGCATTAACCCGTATGTTGTCTTTTACGAAAAGACAAGCCAATCCCTGTACCATACTATTTATAGCAGCCTTTGTGAATCCATAAGGGCGAATATCGACAGTTTCTCCTGTTTCAGAGGATATGAAAAGGACATTACCTTTTCTTTTTTCATGTAAAAGTAACTTTGTAAAACTTTGTGTCAGAAAGAATCCACCACGTAAATTTGTTGCAATTTGTGCATCAAAAGTTTCTGGTGTAACATCAAAGAATGTAGGCTCGTGTAAGGATATTCCAGCATTATTAACCAAGCTGTCAACACCTTCAAGTATTCTGTCTGCTTCACTAATAAAATTATCAAGTTCTGCGGTATTCTGTATGTCAAGTGTAAGATATTTACAACCTATTTTATCGGCAGTTGATTGTAAAGTCTGTTCATTTCTGCCTGATATTAAAACAGATGCTCCTTCATCTACAAATTTTTTAGCCATTGCTGCGCCTAATCCTTTTCCACCGCCTGTTACTATTATCTTTTTTCCTGCCAAACGGCTATTTGGCTGTAAATAAGATATGCTTGCCGTAATATTTTTTACCGGGACTCCTCGTAATATGTATTTGGCACTACGTTTTAAATACTGTTTATATGACATAATTAATTATATTTTACTTTTTAGCTTAGATGTTATTGTTGTTAGTTTATTATATATTGTTTTACGCTCATTTTTTTGTAATCCTAAAAATGAAATAGTCATAACAGAAGAAACTATGCTGACTAAACATGAAATGCATAGACGCAAAAAACTTTCTTCAATATTAAAGATGATAAGTAAAGGTAATATAAAAGATATTATTGATACGATTGTTATTCGTAACATAACGTCTGTAAGATAGAATCTCACAGGAAATTTAAGTAGATCTTTTGCAATATATAAACGTACGAATATTAATAAAAAATAAATAATAATATAGATAATATATGTTGTTTCTGGTGGTAATCCAAATTCAAATGCAATCCATGTAAAAGGAAATACCAAACAACCTACAATTGTAACCCATAACTGATATCTTTTAATATTGCCTGTTGCAGATATTGCTGTAAGCATTGTGTTTCCCAACAATGTCATTATTGATCCGAATAATGTCAATCGAAGAAATACAGGTGCATATTCGGGTACTGTTTTCAGCCATAGACGAAGTATATAGTCAGCTTCGCATACAATAGGAATTATGAATATTAGTAATAGAAAATACGAGAATCTTGCTCCTCGGCACACGAGCTTATTCATATAATCTATGTCTCCAGATGCATACGACTTTGTAATCTGGGGATTTACGGCAACAGTAAAATTATTAACGAACTGCATTACGGCATTCTGCACTTGTGTTGCTACACCTCGTGCAGCATTTAATGTTACGCCAAAGAATATATTTATAAGCATGTCTACGCCTTGAACATTAAGCATATATGCTCCGTTACCAAAGAAGCTCCACCCAGCAAAGTTTGTCATTTCTTTTATTAGAGGTTTGTCGTACACAAGTGTATAGCGACTTTCACTAAAGTTTCTATTACAATACCAGCCATAGATAAGTCTTATAATTAACGATACAATTACAAGCAAAATAGCATAAGTAATAAGTTTATCATATGGTGAAATAATAAGCATATACACTATAGCAAGTTTTAACACTGTTTCCAAAATGCTTATGTAAGCAAATGCTGACATACGTTCATGTGCTATTATGCAGGCATTGTAAGGTACACTTATAAGATTTATTATAAACGAAATCAGCGAACACTGCAATACCCAATTAGCAGCGGTAAGTCTGTCTGTAGGAATGTTCATCTTCGTATTTAAAAACCATACTCCAAAAATCTCGGCTAGAATCAATATAACTAATGATATTCCTATCTGAATGTTTACACTTGTAGAAAATATACGTTTTAATTTATTAATATCTCCATGTCCTAATTCGTATGTTATGAAACGGCTGATTGAGGATGAAAGTGAACCTGATATTACAGAGAACATCGCAACAACACCTCCGACAACATTATAAATACCGAAATCAGAAACACCTAACGTATTTAAAATCACACGGCTTGTATACAACGTCACCAACATTACAAATATGGTGCGGATATACAACAGCAACGTATTCTTTGCTATTCGCTTATTATTCTGTGATGTATCAGTCATTATTTAAATGAAAAACTAAAAGTTAAAAATGAAAAATCTAATCGCATATTATTTATTATGTAAATATTTTATACATGCGTATCGTTGTTGTTATCCAATACAAGTTATTCCATAATATGTTATTTGTTGTGTTGATTTATGATGTAAAACTCAGTGAGTTTTGAGGCCTTCAGATAGAATCATCTTATTTTTTTATGCTTTCGTATTTTTTATTACCTATTTGAAGATGACTTCCGTCAGCCCATGAGTGTACCTTAGAAACAGTGTAAGCGCATTTTATCTTCTTTCCGTTTCTAAAAGTTGTAATTTTTTGATCGATAATCAAATCGCACGTTAATGTCGTTCCTGCGTCAAATTTTACCTCACGATTCATAACCTGTGTTATAAAGTCATCATCTTTTATCGTGAATGTGATATTCTCCCCGTTGTATTTACCTTTCCATTTTACGGATTTTATATTAACAAGTACAGGAGAAATGACGATTATAGTTGTTGAAAGTATTTTATCTGTTACTTTATCATTATAAGAAATAATGTGAGAATCGAAGTCTTTTCTTTCAATAACGTTATTTACAAGTTGTTTTTGAGTGCTGTTATCAGTCAATGTCGTTTTTATTTTTGTGATAGAGTCATCTTTTTGTACATTTTTAAAATAACAACTGGCAAATCTTGCTAATTTGTCATTGTCTTCTGTCAATATTTCTGCCTCTTCTTTTGTGAAGTTGCCATTCTTTAGGGCTGTAGCTGCTTCGATAAGATTTTTGCTATCCTCGTTTTTACTAACAGCTGGAGCATATTTGTGACTTAGAAAAGCATCCAATAATGTAGTGAATAATGAAGAAACTATATTATTTCCAAGAATTATCTTTAGGTTATCAATCCAACCACCTTCTTGGCTTGGATAGAGTTTTACTTCAAAATCTTCATAGCCTACAATTTTTGATATTTCCTGTATCTCATGAAGCAGGTATGATTCATATCTATTATGAAGAAAGGCGTTAACATTATGAATTTTGTCTTCCTTTAAATAGTAATGTATCTGAAGTAATAATTCTTTTGTGTCATTCATAACAAATAATGATTAAATGATAATTATTACGATATAAAAATATGTTTAATACACGAAAGATATATACGACGCCATGTTAATCATATTTTTGCTGAGTAGTGAATGTTATTAGACTATATTAGTATAAAATCAATAAATAAGTATCTTAAATTTTTCATTCAAATAAAATATATTTTTGCTATATCAAAATTTAATACAAAAATTAAAACTTACTTATTTAAAGTTGGATATTAAGATAAATTGTAAATTCACATATTCTTTTTTTTAAGTAGCTATTATGTTTGATGGCATCTTGGATTTCAATATTATTTTTCTTTATAAAACTATTTTGGGGAGGTGTCTATTTTATCCTTTTTTGTCAGTTCAATTTTTTTCTTTTCAAATATTCTTTTTTGCTTGTTAATATTCTTTTTAATGTTATTCTTGCTTTCTTGTATAACTCGATTTCTTGTATTGGGTGATATGCTATTATTAACATGTTCATTATAGTTTAAATGGACATCTCTCAGATCATTATTAAGGGGCTTAACGTTTTCACTATTTTTAGTAATAAATTTTAAGAGTTTATGGTATTTTGGATATTTACAAGCTTTTTTTAATCTTTGACAGAGAACATTGTTAATCTCCGTTATCTGTATGTCAGTATTGGTTTCACCAGTAATTGAAAATGAAGCTAAAACACTCGTATAGGAAGCAGGTAAATTATTTTTGTTCTTTTCACGTTTAGCTATTATTGTGTTTTTGTAATCATCCGCTTCTTTATTTAATAACTGTATTAAGTATTTTTTATAGATAGAAGAATATAACCAATTAGAAACGAGTTGCCATAATATTGGAAGGACTAAAGTACAAATAACAAATATTTTAGCTAATTCAATATTTAAATTTTCTATGATAATGGAATCTAATTTTGCTTGATAGGGAATTAATAATATGCATAACAAAATTATAATTACAATTAAAGAACGCCACAACGATTTTAATAGCGTGTTGTTAAATAAGGCAACAATAAGTGTAAAAAAAGAAAAAGGTATTAATCGTATATAGCCATGTGTATCATTACAATAATTAGAATTTTCAAAAGAAGCATAAACCAATATAATAAAGCAGAAACAAAACATCAAAATTCCACGTTTACGAGATAATCTCTCCAAAATAATAGCTTGATCCTTAATATATGACATTAGGTCTTTTTCAATTCTTGTGCTGCTGTTGAATTTATATTGGCATATTATTTTTGTAACAGTATTATAGTATGTTTGTGACCAAAATCGTTGAAAAAATTGAATATCAACAGCTAGTGTTATATATATAGCAGCGAAAAGCTGCGTAATACTTTCAATATTATTCATAGATTTAAATATTTTCCAAATAGTCGTTCTATGCGATTCTGTGTATTTTCGTTTACTGTATATTCATTATCACATTTTATATTTTTATCTCCAGACGCTTTAGTACGAGCGTGATATATAGGATAATCACTTCCTTTGGAGTCATTATTAATCCAATTTAATGGACGTAAATTATCAATACAATCAATTTCGTCATCAGGTACATTCCGTTCACGGAGTTTTGATTTTGGATATATATGGTCTATTTCCCAACCAAAAACATTGGTCCTATCACCATACTTATCAAAACGCATCCAAGCTCCACAAGCATCTTGACGAATTACATTGTCATCATAACCAGTTATACTACGTCCTTTTTTCCAAACTTTTTCAATAAGTTCTTTTGTAATATTACACATAATTTTATTATTTTAATTTTACAAACACATATATTTCTATAAATAATATATGTTATTATTATATATCTTTTCTGGTATCAAGTGTAAGTTCATTTGTTATAACGATTCCTTTATAACGTTTATAATTTCTTATATTGAAATTTACTAGGAATTATTGTTGTTTGATTCACTATCGTGCTATATTCTTATCACATAAAAGTCATTTAGTTTTATAATCAAAATCGGTGAGATAATTTTATAACTCAATGAGTTTTACATATTATTCTAATTGGTTTTATAGATGTATCTTTATAGTTTCATTATTAAATATATCACGGCTTTTCCAAGATATTCAAGTATTAATAAAATGAATATTGTCTTTAGGAATTTACGCCCCGGCATGTATTTTTTTATTTTTTTGCGAATTTCATTTTTAATTCATTAATTTATAATTTTAGACTAACTGAGAATGGAAGCCACAAGAAATTTGGATTTTTCACTTTTCACTCTTCGTTCTTCACTTTCGTAAGACTGGAGTTAAGAAGTTAAGGAGAAGTTCCTTGAGTGCAGCGAAAAAAGACATATGCTTTGTTAATTCCTTTCAGTTACACGGCAAATAAATCTTTCACTCTTGTTTTCTGCTTCTTTTTCACCACAAAAGCTAATCATAATTTTCCATTTTCCATTTTCAACTCTCAATTTTTGCGAATTAAATTCGCAAACAAAGGGTGTCACTTTTTTGGTCGTTATATAACATAAATTGTTCTGTACAAGAGCGTCTTTTTTTTGAAAATAAAAAAAAGACGGTAATTAAACTTTACAAATTTATTTTTTTGTTTTTGGCACTTTTTGAAAAAATAAAATGGCCTTTTTGTGACTACCTTGTGCAAAAGGTCGTCACAGCCGTTTGCGCCTTGATTCGGCGCGGGGATATATGTGTAAGTTATTGTGTTCGTGAGAGTTACAAAATTCATGTTCGCTCCGTCTCCGCGATTTTGCTCTCAAAAGTGTGATAGGGTGACTAGGCACTTCATAAACTTTTCGTATATACGTAAAAAAATAAAATAAATGGGGGGTATTATATGTCATTTAATTTTTTTTTTTGCGCGTACGTATAAAATGTTTATATAGGAGGGTGTCAAGGGTGTCACACTCTTAAAGGAGCAAAGAGTTGAATTTATAATTCATAATTCATAATTCACAATTCATAAT
>ULPD01015842.1_pt1 | contig 13189 bp, 9 predicted proteins | sample 1953161 | NCBI WGS metagenome assembly ULPD01 (sample SAMEA4835619, study PRJEB28245) | human gut metagenome | biome: gut microbiome; material: fecal sample | place: Denmark | collected 2008
TATTCTAACAGAAACAGATGCCCCTTTTAATAAGGTTTGCTCAATTAGTAATACTCTGACAGATATAGGTTTGGGAGAAAATGCCATTTATGATAATTTTAGTCGTCTTATATCTGCTATTAGAAGATAGATATTGAAGATATCAGATTTATATTACATTTAAAATCTGTGGCACTATAAAATATTTTGTGTAAATGGAAATACGGGATTCAAATTTGAGTTTCGTATTTCCAGATACACAAGATTTTGGACAGCATCACAACCTTTTATAAATCTATAAATGTAAATTCAGCAACACCTTCTCTTTATACCCATTAGGATACTCAAAAATTTTTGTTTGCCTTTTAAATAATGGCCGATATGTATGCACTATCCTATGATGGTTAGGACAAAGTATCATCACATTATTATAATTATTATTTAACGATTGTGTAAAGAATTCAATATGGTGGGCATCTACAACAGGCTTGTTGCCATATGGTGCAGAAATGAGTTGTCCACAAATTTGACATCTGAAATTATAGAGTTTTTTTAAATTCAGACACACATTACGGTCCAGCTTACGAATCTTCACAAAATGATTTTCTTGAACTATAGTTGCATTATTATCAGTCAATAGCATATCCTCAAAGCTTTTTTCAGTAATAGCTAATTCTGATAATTGCTTTTTAGTCTCTTGGTAATCAGAGGAAGTTATAGGAACAGCCTCCCAAACATTAGGATTATCAGTAGTATAAAAAGACAATGAAGATTTCAGCTCTTGAGGAATTTTTATATTAGACATATTCTCTCCTCGCTCTTTCATAATCTTTTTAATTTTCATCTGCTCATCTATGAAATTATATAAATCCGAAAATTCAGAACGTAATGCCTGGAGGAAATCATTCATATTATCATAACGGACTTGATACATTTCTGGATGATTAGGAAATTTATTTCTATCGAAGTTTTGATTAACTACCTTAATCCCCGAATATATCTTTCCATTCAGCAGAATAGAAATCTGACGCATTTCACCAATGTCCAACTTTCCAAATATACCAAGAAAAGAATTCAATAAAGCCGTTCTTATAGTAAAGCCTTGATACAACAAACTTTTATCTACTTCTTTTACATATATAAGTTCCATAACTACAATTTATTCGCAAAGATGCTAATTATTTGACAGACTATCTATAAAACAATATCAATATTTCTGCTTGCATGGAATTCCCCCTCTCACTCCACCTTTTGGATTCTCCACATCTCCCTTATAGCAAGGAATCAAATGTATATGCACATGAAATACCGATTGACCAGCCGCCTCATTAAAACTATTAATTGTTTGAACCCCATGATGGAAAAAGACCTGTCTATCGAAGTCGGCGATTACACTTCCTAGTGAATAAAATACTTTGCAACCATATCTTTAAGCTGATCCGATGACAGGTTTGCTATGCCTATTGATTCAATAAGTGAAAACTCTTCTTTATTCTTACCAATAATAAACTTACGTTCATGACCGTCTATTTCAGCAAGCAAATGGAAATTTCCCTTGTACGCCTGCTCCATACGGATATTCTTTATAATATGTCCGTTTATAATCAATTCGCATATTTCAGGAGCTATTTCCTCTAACTCACCCCATGATTTCAGACGGTCAAATATAATGTTTTCGACACGTCCTACCCACTGTTCAGCAACACCATATTTAGTGGCAACCACACGAAATTGTTTTATGGCACTAACTATATCACGTATGATTGCATCAGGCCTACGTATTCCATTATCTTTAGCAAATTGAATAATATCATCCCGTGTTATATCCCTAAGTTTTGCCCTAATATACATGCAATGATCTTCATTTGGTAAGAATCCTCCATTGTCAAATATATAAGTTACATCGTATGCAGGAGACAGACGCCAAGTACCATCCTCACTCATAACGAATGAAAAATTCTTATTGTGATCATCTGTATTGTTTGCCAATACATTAAAGACCATCCTGCGGAATACCTCATAACAGTCTGTTTCCGGCAAATGGAGCTTCCGACACACTGTAATCAATTGTTCGTAACTGTCCGCATCAGGACTAATTGCGGCCAAAGTTTGTGTATGAATCTTTTTTCCATTATTACGGTCAAAGCGTTTTGTCATAAAATGATTATTTCCATCCACCTGATAGAGTTTTGAAGACATCATATTTATCCCTGCCATTGTAGCAAGTTCATAGTAAGACATCTCCAATTCTGCCGAGCTGTATTGCGAATTCCCAAATTTGACCAGATAGTAATCAAATTCCTCTAATCCGGAAATCTGCCCGCTACGAACCTCACCATTCTTTCGATTAATGGCAACAATGGCTTTAGGTTGACGACCACCGGCTGAAGTACCAACCGTAAGTAATGACTGCATTGTTACCGACTCTTCAGGCAGGATTCTGGCATTTTCTCTTTCTGAGAATATACGCTCTGCTAAATTTGCCAATGATTTGATATCTATTTTTTCAGCCTTACGCTCTCTTGAAACCTCAGGCAAGAATTCCAAAGCTCCCATTCCACGCTTTCCTATAAATGAGAGTTTGTCAAGAGGAGTAATATCTGCGTTTGACAAGTGATTCTGCTGGCGCCATAATTCAAAAAGTTGATTACCCCATGAGTCAGGCAATGAATCTGCTAAAAATGCCGGTAATTTTTGATAAATCTTGGCCTCTTCTCCCCATACAGGCATAAGTCCTCTCGCTCCATCAACCGGTGCAGCTAATGGAGAAATATTAAGACCTTTCTTCAAGAAGGCCGGATTATACATAAAATAGGACAACCTGCGTCTGGCATCCCATGCCAATCTACCAATTTCCTCACCCCAAAGTATTACTTTTAACGACTGTACCATAATTTATGCTATTTAGAGTGTCTGACACGCTGTACCTTTTTATCATCCTTACGCATCAGGTAAGGAGATTCAGGCAATTCCGGAAGAAGATTGTCTATAGTGTTAATCTGTCCGACCACTTTCAACAACACAATAAATGTTGACAATGAAATATTGCCAGCTGTACCATTCTCGAATTTGTGGATGGTTGTAAGTCCAATACCGGATTGCTCAGAAACATCTTTCTGAGTGAGATTGCAACGAATTCTATATTCTTTAAATCTGTTGCCTAATAGCCTTACAAGCTCAGGCGTGGAGTATTCATAGAAATCTACCATATAAGCCGTATTTATATATCATTATAATGATAGTTACATATATTTTTAAGTATTAATCTTCACTATTATAAAGATTATACATACAAAACTATACAATTTCTGAGAATAAAACTAATTTTTCTTAGAAAACTTATCGTCAAATCATAGTGATTGATTGTAAATCCTATATTTTGTATTTGTTATATGTCCAATTTCGCTATTTCCCTCATGAAGTTTTGATTGCAAAAAAAATGGCTTATCAACCACGCATAAACACGGAGATAAGCCAACTTTTAATTACGACGTTCCATTAAGAAATAGGCTCTACACGTTTCTCAGGCTCCCATTCGGTATGAGAAATAATATCATGATATTGTTCCAGAGTAAGAAAAGAGTTTTTCTCATCAGAACATTCATACTCCCAAGGAAGCTCATAGACGGTACCTTCTTCCTGATATCCCATATAGTTATGGTATGAATCAGGAACCAGTCGGACAAAATCCTCTTCCTTCAGAATACTCAGAAGTTTCTCTGCATCGTAAATATGTAATGGAGCATCAGCCTTATACAGGGAGACAGCCACCTCCATAGCCAATCCGACATTGGATGAATAACTGTTGGAAACAACAATCTTCCATCCCTGATGTTGAACATTTGAAGCTAAGATATTCAAACGTGAAAGCCCAAGTTCACCGTAATGATCCGTTGCAAACCGTATGAAATCCTCCTGGCTGTCGACGTTATAAAGGTTCTCCACATCCACATACTTCATATACTTGTAGTAAGCCACATCCGAGATTTTTTGGATATCTCTTTTTGAGTCCTTATTGATACGTCCACCGATACCCTGTTTCCTATGGTAAGCCTTATAAGTTTCGTTAGCAATACGATAAAATTTACAATACTTTCGTATGGTCATAGTCTCTATAGGAGACAAAGAACACCCTTGTATTGAGTTCTCTAAAGCCTTAACTGTCATTTCACGGTCCTCTACATCAATCCTAAGACTCGGAACTATGCGAACCAGGTTCTTTCTGGAAATCCTACCTGTACGTTGTTGGTATGGCAGATTGTTTGCTACATACTTATTAAACCCGTCGGAATCTGCTATAATAACACCAATCATAAGATTCAAAAAGTCGAAAAAACGTGAAAGGTTCTCCTTGCAACAAACATCATCGAACTCCTTTTCATTATACGAGGAGCGGTTAGAAATAACAAAGTGGGTAAATTTCCGGTCGGTAACATGAATCGACCGGTTATTCCCGTGTTTTCTTGAGGTTACATAGAACCAGCGCGTTTCCATCGGATTAAACGCAAGCCAGTCCGACAGATATGCATCCATGCTGCTGTATTCTCCCGAAGCAATCAGTTCCTCTGCATTACCCCAATCTTCTGATGTTGGCCGAGGCACCTCTATATAAAACCCACGACACTCTTCATCACCAATCACGGCAAGACGTTCAAACTGACGCTGAGTCTCAATCATCCTTTCCAGTAAATTTCCTTCAACAACAATTTCCCAATGATGATTTTCGCCTAATGCTTCCAGATCTAATGTAGTCAGACCAACTTCCTTAGCTAAATCGCAAAGGTATTTTCTATCTATGATTTCTCTTTCATTCATCGCTGTACTCATTTAATTTCAATAAACTTGCCCGATTCAAATCCATTCATCAGATGCTCATTTGCAAAAATATATCCCATTTGGTTAGAGATTACCCTGGTCCCTCCTATTTCCGTATCAATATTGGTATGCGAATGTCCATATATCCATGCATCAATCCTACTATTGGCGATTAAATTATCATACTCACTTGCAAATGCACTGTTCAGAACAGATCCTCTATGGTGCGCTGCTACTACTTGGAGTGTAGGCAAATGATGTGTGACCACCACAATATGGTTTGCTGTGCTCTCTTCGATGTTTTTCCGAATAAAGTCAATACTGATCTCGTGCATCCGGTTGAATTCCTCCACTTGCAGCAGCTTCCCGCCGAACTTAATCTGACGGAAGTCGTTCATACCTTTCCATACAAAATACTCATCATTCGGATTGATATGCGACCAAAGCGTACTCAGTATAAAGTCCGTATCATCGATGCGGACAACCTGATTCTGATAATAACCCACATTCTCCCGCAACATCCACTTCCATTGAAAACCGCGTTCCATCACATCCGAATAGTTATAGTATTCATGATTACCAGGAATAATCAATACCTGACGGTAATTTTTGGATGCCCACTTCCAGAAATTCATAACTGGAGCAGTCTTATCCTTGAGGTAGAAAATATCTCCTGCCAGCACCAGTACATCACCTGTTACAGACAATTCATTATATCTCAGATATCTGCTATTCTCCTGAAATTCGAGGTGCAAATCACTCATATATTGAATTCTCATTTTATTAGTCTCCTTCCTTTGATTGTTCTATCTGTTTCTCTATTATCATCTTTACCTGTTCAAATGAAACCGGTGTGAAATTATTGTTATCTACACCTACATCATACTGAGTCGGGAAAAGCATTTTCAACCGCGGAACATCCTTGCCGGTGTTATGCCTGCTGGTATGTACATGCCCGAAGAGTTGCCATGTATCGCTGTAAGCTCCTCCATAACAAAGGAAGGGACAATGATTCAGATAAATTTTCTGTTTATCTACCTCAATATGCATCTGCATCGTTATCTGTTCAAAGTACTTCGTATAATTCTGCCTGAGATTCTTTATATCGTGATTGCCGGCTATAAGATATATTTTTCCATTCAACCTATTTAGTACATTTATCCATTCGGCAGAACCTCCCAAACAAAAGTCTCCCAAATGAAATATTATATCATCAGGGCCAACCACGCTATTCCAGTTGGCTATTATCGTTTCATTCATGTGGGCCACATCTTTGAAGGGCCTGTTGCAGAACCGGATGATATTGGTATGGTTAAAGTGCGTGTCGGATGTAAAGAACACCCTGCTTCCATCAAATTTATAATTCATAATTTTGTTCATTTATGCGCATCACTGCGCGGTTAATAATACATTGTATTTTGCCCATGGACGGAATTGACGGAGAAGGACGCATCGAGCGGATGTCACCAAAAGGCATAAAGAAAAAGCCGTCGAAAAGTTTTAATCAGGACTTTCCGACGGCTTTCTATTATCATTATCAGAGGGTTATCAGCATCATTGTACCCTCAATAATATACATAAAGATCGTTGGAAAGTGTATTTGTATTTATTCAATGATTCAATGCTTGATGCATGAACATACGACACACGCTCAAAACATTTTATGCTTCGATATAATATATTTGCAGGTATGTTCATTCTATTATGTTGCATCGTAGTTATATATAAATTATATTGCAAAGTTACGAATATTATTGAGAATCAATAAATTCTTATATATAAAAATGAAAAGTCACACATTAAAATACCAGTACTTTATCTATTTTCAATATCCTACCGCTTGCTACATCTATCAATTTATACAGCAGTCGTCGGGGGCCATCAGTCCTATCTATTTCTTTGTAGATGGCAATATGTATTTTTCACAATAGACCATCTTATCATGCCCCATATTAACTTTAGCTCACCTCGTTGTTCTCTGAAATATCAGGTAAAAATATCTGACTCACTAATTATCCATTGTTTACAGAATATCCGATTAATTTACAGTAACTTTCGCTACCACCAGAAGTAAGATAGACAAAGACCTCGGGATAACAGTAAATATTCAGATTCCCTATTTCGTCTTTGAAACCATATATCCTGTTATCTCATGATATAATCGCCATTAGTGCTCCTCACTCTTTAAATATCTTAGTTCTTTATTGAAATTTTCCTCATTTATCTCCTGTCTTATTCAATCAAAATACTGTGGCCTTCCATATCTTTTGGAACATATATACAAGATTCTGTGTTCAATTTTTCAAGGAAGTTCCTTACCTCACAAGACATTTGCGGGTAATTTAATATGTTTTTATCTGCTATTATTATGGTATGACTTTTAGCTCTACTTGTTGCTACATTAAATAATCTTGCTTCAAGACTTCGATTCAATGATGCATTTGGAATAAAAAAAAGTGTTATATCTGTAGTCAATCCCTGAACTCTAGCTATTGTTTCTATCATAACCTTATTTCCCAGCCCCAATCTTAATGCTATTGCCTTTTGAAGCACTCGTGTTGTTTTACGCAGACAAGTTAAAACTGCAATCTCTATTTGGGGTTGTTCTTTTAAAATAGCATATACAAAATATGTTGCCATATCAACTGCATATTTCGGTGCAGTATCTCCAACTTCCATATCTGTGAGAACCAATGTCGGTCCTCCATTAGAGTTTAATATCTTTGAAAAAGAGTTTAATACAATAGGATTTATCGTAGATTTAGAAATCAAAGTCCCATTATAGAAATATCCAGTATAGTTTGCACTTCTCTGCGTAAGCCTAAAAGTAGCTGTCAGTTGATATGTAGGATAGATCCGTTTAGTGGTCAAAGTTCTAAAACCTTCTTTAAAATCATCAAACAAATTAGACTTGACCCTGTTATCATTAAGTGATAATACAGGCCCAAGTTGAGCCGTATCTCCCACCCATAATTTTCTTTTGCCGATTTTATTTGAAGCAGCAAACATGGCAAGCAATGCTTGACTTGCTTCATCCATAATAACAACATCAAAGACTCTTTCATCAGACAAATTTGCCGCAAAACTACTAACAACATAGTATGTAGCCATAACCAAAGCTCCTTTTATGGGAAGTATCTGTTTAAGGGGAATCAGTTTAGATAACTCTTTTTGTTCATCTACCGTTAAATTCGATTTATATATATTTCCTTGTTTCAATAATTCCCCAGCAACTTTTTTCGAAGCAACTTCCATTAAGGCCCTATTTGTCAATGCTGTTATTAAAACAGACTTTCCTTCAGAGCACAATTTAGTACACAGTTCAGCTATAAGTTGCGTTTTCCCTGTTCCAGGAGGACCTTGTAAAATTGTAACTTCAGATGAATTTATTTGGTTATAAATAAACTTAGAGGGCTGTTCTTCCCGAATCAATATTGGAACATTCGTAATCGGGGAGTAATCATTATCTATGATATTACTAACTTTCTGACTATAAAAATCTTGCAACAAGCGGTAAAGATTTACCAGATAATCTATGGGAGGTTTATTGGGACCAAACACTATTAATGCACCTGGTGCTTGTGAAATGTATTGAGCAAAATCTATATCAATTCCCCTAAATCCCAGTAAAACAAAACCATCTTCGTCTGACTTTGTATGCCAAATGCAAATAGCTTCAGAACCCTTTATTCGATTCTTAAAAAGGTCTTCATACGTTTTATTTCCCCACTGTCGGTAATCCTGTATTTTTGATGGTAAATACATAGCTTGTATGTATTCACCTTTACGAGGGAATGACCTTGTTGCACGAAACTTGACAATCATTTCTCCATTGTCAAATTTCATAAATTGACCCATGAATAATTCTTCACTCTCATTCAAGAGATAAAGAGCCTGAGCGGAGAACTTTTTATTGAAGTCCTCCGTTTCGGCGATAAGTTCCATGTTTAGGAACTTTTGGTGGCGTTCTCTATTATTAATCATTCGGGCAAAACTGAAGGTGAAACTGCTATAGGTAATTCTCCGGTTGGTTGTTCTGGAGCCATAAACCTTTCCCATTGATTCATCACAGGCTGAATATAGCTCTCAAAATCAAATTGAATTCCTTTGAAATAAGCAAAAACTTGAGCTAGTTCACTGATATGTTTTGAATTATCAATATTTTCAGAACGAAATTTTATTGATATTAATTCTTTAGATTTAAGAATCTCACGTAGGCATACTGTTCCTATACCAGTGTTTGTAACCACAGCAAACATAGCATTAGGTTTCATTAGTTGATTCCAGTCGGTTGGAGAAAGACATGTATTCCGTTGGCTTTTATTGCTTCGTATCACAAGTGGATATTCCATACCATCTTTTCTTACCCCATTAATACAAGTCCAACCATCCCATTCTTTATTAGATATATCAAAACCATCTTTTGACAATTTCTCCAAAATGGCATCCTTAGCTTCTTCAAGACTACTTCTCATCTCCTCGTTTGTAAGTCCACCATAGGCTGCATCTTCACCACTCATTATGGCTGTCGTTTGATTTTTAGCCAAATTTATGCCATTGTATTCTTCTATAAATGAAGTATCATACCCCTTTTGTCTAATATATTCTTTGAGTTCGGTGAAGTCTTTCATTTGAAGAATGGCTAGGAATATCGTACTAACTTTCTTAGGAAGTCCTAATGCATCCATAATGTCACTATGCAGGAGTTCTTGACTAGCCAATCCAAATTTACCAACAAAATAGAATTTGTTAGCTTTCGAATAAGCCATTTTAAAAAATCCTTGATAACCATAATTGATGTTTATACTGTTTGTTTGATAAAATTCCATCCTCATAATAGCGTTGTGCATTTTAGCCTTTTCCTCTTTCCAAGTACTCTCTGTAAAAGATTCTCCAAATGCAACAGAGGTGAGGAAATCTTCTTTTTGGACAAACATATTGTTTATGTCAGACATATATTCCCCATCTTCAATACCCTCAACGCTATAATTAGTTATCATGTTTACTCCTAAAGCTATCATAAATGATACAAATCTTTCATTCTCCAAATGTTTGGCATGAAAGACTTGATTGTCAAGTTCAACTTCTGACAAATTTGACGAAAGTAGATACAATGAATTTGGCAACTCGAATTTTCCTTCTTTAGAAAGAATTTTATGAGCTCTTCCCCAATTTTGCACTAATGCGAAATCGGAACTACCTACAGAAAAATCAAAAGAATCAGCAATTCGCTCATAGATTCTATTTATACGGTTTCTATTTATTGTTATGTTGTCCTTATCTAGACTAATTTGATACAGAACACTTAAATAATCAGAAAGAGTCAATAACGTTTTAAATTTAAGAATATTAAACCAAGAGCTATCAATCTTATTTTCAATATCTAATGTAGGCAAATAATTTCCATATAGTTGGAAATTTTCCTCATTTGGTGCCAATAAATCAACAGAACGATGCAATTGGTTATCCGTTCCAGGCAATAAATTCCTTGTTTTTAAAATATATGGTAGAACTAACTCTCCAAGATACTTATGACCATCTCTATTATCTTTAAAATAGCCATATGCATAATAATTCCATCCAGTATGTCCTGCTATATAATCTTCTTCACTAACTAAATTTACAGGATATACCATTGCATTACTCCACACAAACTTACATTTAGAAAGGCTATCTGAAGAGAAATTAAGAATAGGCGGTAATTGGGCTTGAATGTATATATGGACATAATAGCCACATGTATGAATCGAATAACCATAATTTTTTTCATTCTTTGCACAATAATCGACAAATGAAGAAAAAGATTTATATAACATAGATGCACTATTAAACCTCCTTTTTCTTACACAAACTTCTGTATTAACGCCTATTCGTGCAAAAAACAATTGCCATTTCACCACATCATCTTTTTTTCTTATATAATCAGCACTTACAAAATATTCTTCCAATATAGAGTTATCTCCATTTAAACGTATTCCATAAGAAGAGTCCATGAATACATTGTCTACTGTTTCAAGATTTCCCTTTTTAGTTAGAAGTTTCAAGCTTTTAATCTTACTAGAATCCAATTTGTCTAGTACATGTTCTTTTTGTTCGCTATCAAAAATAAACTGAATGACTCTTATACAGTTCTCTTTTACTATATAATCATTTTTACAAAGAACCTTTTCTATCACAGAAAGATTAGACATTTCTTGTACACCTAATTCCTTCAACCAATTAATCATTTCATCACTAAACTTGTCTGCAAGACTTTTACGGATAATTTTAGCATCCGCAGATATATCTGGATTCTCATCTGAATATTCGGATGGGAAGAAAGAGTCAACTGGTGCTACAAATTTTGAATCTCTGTCAGGAAGAATTCTTGCATAAGATACTGACCTTGTGAATTCATTATTTGAATCTTGAGATAAACTTTTAAGCCATATCAAAAATGTCAAAGTTTCTTCGTCCGTGAAGTTTTTAAAGTAGTCATTTGCCTTTTCCAAAATAATATATACGTGCTGGGTGGTAATATTTGCAACACCATAGAGTTGTTGCAATGCTTGCCCAATTTCAGGAGAAACCAATGAAAATGAATTTGTAACATTTAAAATATTTTTACGTACAAAGGATTCAAATATCTTAGATGGAATTGCAGAATGTAATCTAATATTGTCTGTTAATGCTTCTTGTAGCAACACCATATCACAATTAACAGCTTTAACAAATGGTATAGAATATAATGCGTCTTTCAATGCCGTAGAGTAAGCTTCAGAAAGTTCATTATCTAATTTAGAATAAGGTGGTAGAACTTTATACCAATCTGGATATTTCTTTGCCACACTATTTGCCATCCATTTGAGATAACTTTTGGGAATCTGAGCAAAGATATATTCATTCCATGCACAATCTTTAACGATTTGTTGACGCCCGGCATCAGTGATAAAATTTGCATTAACAATGAAACTCAATCCAAAAGAAAAAGAAGTAGGAAGATAAGTATAAATCAGAGCATTACTCAATGGAATAATATTTTTATCTTTATCTAGTGCAATTGCAAATGAAATCTCAACAGATTCTGAATCCTTTAACTTTGTAGGAGTTTTACTGTCATGCATAAGAGCATCCTTAACCTCTGGTGTCAGTTTAACTTCTGTAGAGTATATAAGCCAACTATTTTGTGGTTCTCCGTTCATTGAAAGTGTGAGCACATCATCTGCCTGTTTTTTAGAAAGGTTCAAAATTTCCTCTCCATTATTCCAAAATGAAATTCTAAGATCATCAACTTTCAAGAACAAAAGGAAACGAGTATCTCTAAAAAGTTTTTCTACTTTGCGTTCCAACAATTTTTTGTTAGAAATCTCAATGTATGTGACCACATTGAAATTCCCAGTATTAATATCAGAAGGTGTATTTGTTAAAATTGGAATTATCTGCCATGGCATTTTAACATTTTTGTATTCGTCCCCTTTTGATTTAGCAAGAGCTTCACAAGCATCTTTATCAAATTTAAAACAGGTTCCTGCTGACCATACCGTAACTCGATGAGAGTGCATAAACACTGATTTAAACCCAATTCCCTTGTAGCCAATCTTCTTAGCATCCGTTACTTTGTTTCCATTACCAATATCACATAGTCCTTCCAAATCTCTCTCTGAGAAGGCTGAACCATTATGCATGAAAACCAATAAATTATCAGTAAGAACAATTTTGATTTCTAATGAAGTTTGCTCATGTGAATCAAAACTATCAACAGCATTCTGTAATAGCTCAAATATAAATCTTTCTTCTTCTGTATATATTCCTGAAGAAAGTAAATCCAAAGCATTTGCTGTTGTGGTAGCTTGTGATGGATGAGAGTATTCAGTTGTACGCTGGTATATACGTTCTATAACATTTTTCATATTGAGTATATTTTATTATACAGAATTAAGTGACAAATACAAAATTAGCTAATACTCTTATAAAACTCTATTTTGTGAGTTAAAAACCATCATTTTTTCGTGATCTAGCATTAATTTGATATTGTACTCTGAGTCAGTTCAGTTTGAAACACATAAGTAAAGTTCTTACCATTTATACAAGCCATAATTTAAAATGCATAAACTACTTTTTGATTTTGTTACATAATCAAAAAACATAAATATAGTAGAAACTACATTATAAGTATTACTATAAATATTTCTACTATTTTTCCACATTAATACATTAAGAAATTCACAAAAAAGACCTATCTTTGTTGTACCATCATCATGTAGCGCATGGGATAAAACTATCAAAGAATCAATGTTTTATACTTGATTTTTGATATACAAAATTTGAATGAAGAAAGGCGGTACAAATAAAATCAACAAAAGGCTGAAAAACAAAGGTTTGTACTTGTACATAGAAAATGAATTCTTTGTCAAAA
>ULPD01003795.1_pt1 | contig 12768 bp, 4 predicted proteins | sample 1953161 | NCBI WGS metagenome assembly ULPD01 (sample SAMEA4835619, study PRJEB28245) | human gut metagenome | biome: gut microbiome; material: fecal sample | place: Denmark | collected 2008
GGTGCATTGTTATCATAATTATCCAGTTGTTTCCAATCTTCAGTAAAAGATTCCACATAACCGTCATATTGCGGTTCGCGGCCTTTCTCCTCCAAGGTATGATATAAACCGACAGCCATATCCAGACTCTCGCTGTTACCTGTTGCCAGATAGTGTTCAGCCAGCCCATAGATGGCGTAGGTCATGGCATACGTATATTTGGAAGCATTCAGCACCTCACCGTCAGGATTGACCAGCCAATATACCCCACCATGTTCCTTGTCTATAAATGTATCAATGAAGTAGCGTTGCGATTTATCCGCAAGCTTCAGATAAGCCTCATCCTTAAACGTACGGTATGCGGCAGAAAAACTCCACAGAATCCGGGCATTCAGAACCCCTCCTCTCGGAGCATCCACTACCGGAGTACCATTCCGCAATACAGTTCCATAAAAACCGCCGTCGGGAGCCACTGCATAATCCATCCAAAACGGCAACACGCTGTCTCTGACATTCGTGACAATCTCTGTACGCATGCGTGTCTGCATATCTGTCTCCCCTGAATGCGACCGGCAGCCTGCCAGACAAGACGCAACCAGCAGTGCTATCCAATAAAACATCTTCCTTTCCATAATTATTCTCTAAAACCATCAAACTTTTCCTTGTATAATTCCCCGTTTATCAGAAACTGGTGTTCGTCGTCTCAAGTACTGGTGTTTGTCATGTCAGACACCGGCTTTCATCACGACAGACCCTGACGTCTATCACAACAACTACTGGTGCCTGACATTTCACTCACAAATATTTTATTATTAAGTGTTTATTTATAATTTATCAATATCCCGGATTCTGGTCAGCCTGATTGATGAGCGGGTTGGTCAGAATCTCATTCGTCGGAATCGGGAAGATTTCCTGATAAGCCTCGTGCTCAAAGAAACGGAATGAGTCACCAGTCTGCAGACAAGCCTCTTGTGAAGAGTTGGCTACTGTTTTCGGATATTCGGCGGCAAACCATTCTTTGCACATACCCATACGGCACAAATCATGGTAAAGCGAGAACTCGGCATTGAATTCATGGCGACGCTCTATAATCAGCGCCACCTTCCATACCGGAGAAGTATAGCCTTTGGCTGCTTTATAGCTTGTATAATAGGTCTCTGCATCCGGCACTTCCACCGTCTGGGTATTCAACATGTCGGCGGGTAGGTCAATCATCGTCGCTCCCATCTCCAAATTACCCCAAGCACGGTTACGTATCTGACGTATCATGTTCCATCCGGTAGCGTTGTCACCTGTCTCGAAACAACATTCTGCATAGTCGAGCATGATGCCTGCATAACGCTTCAAAGTCAACGAAATAGGATTGAATACTTTGTTGTTCTCACCTGGCTTGCATCTCCAGTATTTCAAGGAATAAACAGTAGGCATATTTTCGGAACCTTGGAAAAGACCGTCAAAACCACTTGTCACCCCTACAGTCTGCCCGGTAATGGGATGCGTATCCCCTTTGGCAACAGCAGAGTATTGGCGGCGTTTGTCACCCGGTTCAAAGGAACGTACAAACTCCCAAGAAAGACAGAGAGACCCCCAGCCTCCCCATTCGGGTGCCGCACACATATATCCGTACCACATCATGGCATCTGAAGACGAATCGGCTCCCCAGCCCATATATCCTTGTTCATGATACATCACCTCAAATACAGATTCTTTGGTCCAATGTGTATCCCAGGCATGCAGGTTACCGAAGCAGGGCTCCAATGAATAGGTTCCACTGTCCACTATATCCTTTAGTTCCGTCTTGGCTTTCGTAAAGTCTTTCTTCAACATATACAGCTCGGCCAAATAAGCTTTGCAGAACCCCTTGGTTATACGTCCGTATTCACCATTCATGGGTAACCAGTCCAGATGGTCGCGTCCAAAAGACAAATCTTCCTCGATAGCCGCATAAGTCTCATCCACGGATTCCGGACGTGCCTTTCCTACCGAAGTAGTATAGGTTTCACCGGTAAGCAACATCGGTACCCTTCCGAAAAGTTTCGTCAGGTAAAGGTAGTTATAACCGCGGATGGCACGTGCTTGCGCTTCATAAACGGTCTTGGAATTGCTGTCCGCAAATATAGAGGCATCCGCCGTCTCCAGGCCAGCCAGGAAACGGTTTGCACGGTCCACTGCACGATAACTCATCCGCCATGCAGTCTCCAGGGAACCCTTATCGGGTTTCCAGGCATGACGCTGCCATTCCGCATCCCAACCGGAAGCCTGACAGTCCATCGTAGAATGGTTGGCAGCAAATACCTGAGGCTTGAATCCCCATGTTTCGTCATCACCGGAACCGTGCTGGTCCGTATAAAAGGTATCATAAAGTCCGTTCAATCCGGAAAGGACATTCTCCTCCGTTTTAAACATGAAATCCGCCGGAAGAATATCGTAATGATCCACTTCCAAATAATCGTCACAAGACGTTACGGTGCTTAAGGCCAGCACACCGATCAACAGTTTATATAAGTTTTTCATAATCATATTTTTTATCCGTTAGTATTAGAACTGTACACTCAGACCGAAAGTAACCGACATCGGGAACGGATAACGTCCTCCGTCAAATCCCGAATACAATACATTGGAGTCACCAACTTCCGGATCGCCGAACTTATTGTACGAAGAGATGGTACATACATTGTCGACACTGGCAAATACGCGTGCATTTTCCATTTTCACCGGTTTCAGCACATTCTTCGGGAATGTATATCCTATCTGAATATTTGAAATCTTCAGATAATCCCCCTTCTGGATGTAGGCGTCGGACACACGCATGTTCTTATTATAGTCTGTCTTGGTGATACGCGGATATTTGGCGCCGGTATTCGAAGATGACCATGCATTATTGATATATTCCTTCAGTACATTCTGATAACCGCCGTCGGGTGCATAGACTGAGGTCAAGCGGGCCGAAGAATAAGAAAGGATATCCATACCGGCTACACCGTACAAGTTCATCGAGAAATCAAAGTTTTTCCAGGAAGCGGTAAGGTTCATTCCGTAAGTGAACTTGGGATATCCATTGCCTATAACAGTACGGTCGGCATCGGTAATCTGCCCGTCACCATTCAAATCAACAAACTTATAGTCGCCGGGCTGGGTAGTCTTGTCCTGATATACACCACTTTCAACTCCCTTTTCAACCGCCAGCCTATTCATTTCATCAATTTCGGCCTGGGTTCTGAAAATGCCTTCTACCTTCCAGCCATAGTAGGAACCTACAGGATAGCCGTTCTGTGTAATGGAGTGGTTGTCCCAGTTGTCGCCATCTTGTGCTGACCCTGACTTGCTGAATATCGGATCGCCGACTTCAATAGCCTCGTTCTTCAGGGTAGACCCATTCAGTCTTATGCCGATATTCCAATCGCTGAAGCTCTTGTTCCACGCAGCAGTAAACTCGAAACCTGAGTTACGGATATGTCCCGCATTAGTATAGACATTGGAGAAACCGGTGGAAGGACGAATCTGGCGATACAGAAGCAGATCCTTTGCGTCACGGATAAAGTAATCGGCAGAGAAAGAAAGCTCATTGTTCATAAAGGCAAAATCAATACCGATATTTGTCTGCTCATTGGTTTCCCATTTCAGGTTGGTATCAATTTCTTTCTGCTGGGCAATACCGGCACCGTTAATCACACTCGAACCATTAAAGAACCAGTACATTGCATTTGCCGAAGACAACTGTGCTATGGACAAGTTGGTACCATTGCCCGCATTACCGGTCTGTCCCCATCCGGCACGCAACTTCAAGTTACTGAACAGTTCTAAATCCTTAATGAACTTTTCCTCGGAAAGACGCCAAGCTACAGAAGCGGAAGGGAATGTACCATAACGATTGCCGGCACCAAAGTTCGAAGAACCGTCGCGGCGTACCGTTGCAGTCACAATATAGCGGTCGTTCAAAGTATAAGTCAGACGGCCGAAGTAAGAAAGGAATCTTGTCTTCAAATCCAGCCCACCATCCGTTTGCTTAGACGATGGGTCATTGGTCAATGAAATTTTGCGGATGTTGTCTGCCGGGAAATCGTTGGCACTGGAATTCAGCCAGGCACCGTTCGTATCGCTGGTAGAGAAACCGGCCATTGCACTTACGCGGTGATGCTCATTGGACCAGTCATAGTTCAAGAACGCTTCCAGACCGAGTGAAGTGGACTGGCTCTGGTTCAGCGAGAACGAGTCCTTACGGTCTTGAGTTCCAAAGGTTCTATCATTATAGGCTGTATAGCCATTATAACCTTTTGTATAATAATTATAACTGGCAATAGTTTTGAAGGTCAACCCTTTGTACAAATCGAGTTGTAGGAAAGCACTGGCGAGCAGACGGTCCCATTTATTGATGCTGTCGGCAGTCTTGGCAGCAGCAACCAGATTGTCAGCTCCCTTGTTCACATCCCCATTACCTTCTTTCTTGTAATGTCCCCAAGTACCGTCGGGCAACACAATAGGCATGGAATAGAAAACACCGTCCTCTACATAATCCATGGTTGGAATGGCTTGTGCATAGTTTCTCAGGTTGCCTCCTCCCATCTTTTCCGAATGTGCATAGTTCAAGTTCAAGCCTACATGCAGAAAGTCTTTCACTTTGTGAGTGATATTAGCGCGTGCCGTCAAGCGTTTAAAATTCGACTCAATCACGATACCCTGGTTGTTCAAATAACCCAGAGATAAGTTGGCTTGGGTATTTTCGCTGCCTCCCGAAGCAGAAAGGTTATAGTTCTGCTGTAATGCCGTGCGTGACATTTCATCCTGCCAGTCAATGCTGTTCAGTCTGCCTATGTAATCCTCGCCATATGCCAGATTGGTCATGGCAATACCGTCATTCTTGACGGCGGAACGTACAGCACTTGCAAACAAGCCCGCATCAGCCACATCAATCTTATTCGAATTGAACTGGAGGGCATAGTTGGCCGAAAAGTTCACCTTTGCCTTCCCCTTACCACCGTTCTTGGTAGTAATCATAATGACGCCATTGGCACCGCGAGTACCATAGATTGCCGTAGCCGAAGCATCCTTCAGAATTTCGATGGACTCTACATCATTAGGATTCAAGAAATCGATGGAAGTTCCTACCTGCACACCGTCCACTACATAGAGTGGGTCGGCAGAACCATTCACGGTTGCCACACCGCGGATACGGATGGAGAAACCTCCTTCCGGGTCACCGGAAGAACGGATGACAGATACACCTGCCGCAGCTCCCTGCAAACCTTGTCCCAAGTTCACCGGATTCCGCTTCATCATTTCCTCCGCATTCACGGAAGCCACAGAACCGGTGAGGTCGGATTTCTTCATCGTACCGTAGCCCACAACAACTACCTCATCCAAGGTTTCGGTATCCTCCTTTAAAGTAATTTTCAGAGCATTCATATTCCCGGTTACTTTGACCGTTCGCGCCAGATAACCGATGTAACTGGTCTTCAGCGTAGAACCTACGGGACACTGCAAGGAGAAGTTACCGTCCAAATCGGTAATCATACCGTTTGTCGTACCTTCCACAATGACATTGGCACCGATGATGGGCTCGCCTTTCTCATCCACCACTTGGCCCTTCACAGTAACTACACTCTGCTGTACGACAGTGACACCTGCAAACGGCTGTACGCTTGTTGCAAAGAGAGGTCCGGCACATGCCAGCGATACTGACATGATACCCAAATACTTCATCACATTTCTCATAAATACTAAATACTTAGGTTTAACAAATACCCCGGTCATAAGCACATCGGGAAAAAGATATGCGACACAATTTTGTGCCACTATAGAGGCACTGCCGTGCCATTGGGAAGGCACATCTGTGCCACCATAGTGGCACAGATTTCGGTAACTATATCCCTTTCTCTTCCATACCGACAGGGGTGAATTCAATATAGATTTTCAAAGATTAAGTTCAGAAACTCAGGGAAGTGCCTTCAACCTGGTTCAACAGTTGCGGTTTGGCCTTTCCACAATCCACTTTCACAACCTGAATACGGTTGTCGGCAGGTAGACAAACCAATCCTTCTGCCTGCTTCTTGTCAGCACTGTATACCTTCAGGCTCATTTTACTCCAATCCATCTCAGCAGTGGACTGCGCCAACTTCAGATGAGGAAGTACCGAACCGTCACGTACCAGCATGATTATCGGCAGACTGCCTGCTTCAATCCGGTGCCATCCGCCTTCGTAGACTTTCTCTGTCTGGTAGTCTATCCATTTTCCTTCGGGAAGGTAAACTGTGCGGCCCGTCATACCGGATTCAAGCAAGGGGGCAACCAGAATCTGCGAACCGAAGAGATACTCGTCATCCACTTTCCATGCTCCCGGATCATCGGGGAATTCTACAAACAAGGCTCTTAGCATCGGTAAGCCCTTTTCTGTACATTCCTTAGCCTGAGCATACACATAAGGCATCAGACGGTACTTCATCTCCGCACTCTTGCGGAAGACATCCTGCACACGCTTGCTGTCGTACAACCACGGCTCTGTCGGAGGTGCCCCATGCGCGCGGGTATGGGAAGTAAGAAAACCGAACGGTATCCAGCGGCAATACAAGTCCTCCGGAGTGGATTTTACAAAGCCGCCCATATCATGGCTCCAGAAGGAGAAACCGGACAAGCCGAAGGACAAGCCTGCACGAAGCGTACCCAGCAGACCCGTGTTCGTAGTTGCAGCATCACCGCCCCAATGCAATGGATAACGCTGGGAACCAGCCCATGCGGCACGTGCCCACATTATATTCTCGTTGTGCAACTTCTTGGTTATCTCGGACACTGCCATATCATAACGCACCGGATAGAGGTTATGCTCATACCATCCGCTCTTGCCGGAAGCGTAAATACCATTCAGTGGAGCAGCCTCGCCAAAGTCTACTTTAATGGCACTGACACCGATATTCAGCAATCCCGCCAGTTTGTCCTGATACCACTTTACTGTTTCCGGATTGGAAAAATCAAGCACCACATCTTCGTAGGGAAGTTCACCATTTCCATTTTTCACATACATGTCTTTCTCTATCAGTTCAGAGAAATAACGGTTTTTAGGAGTGAAATAAGGCAACTGCCACAAACATACATGGAAACCTTGTGACCTCAAATCCTTCAACATCTGCTGTGGATTCTGGAAACGGTTCTCGGAGAATTTATAGTCACACTGCCAGTCCACATCAAACCAGCCGGTATCGAAATGGATAACATCGCACGGATACTTGTTCTTACGGATATTGGCCGCTACATCATAACCTTCCTTTTCACTGAAATAGGTAATACGGCTCATCCACGTACCGAAAGACCACAAGGGGGGCATGCCCGGCTTTCCTACCAAATCGGTGTACTCGTCCAGAATATCTTTCGGCTCGCCGAAGAAAACGAACAAATCCAGGTTCTCGTCACCCATGAACATTTTGTTCAGCCCAATATAGGTAGCACCAAAATCACAAGTCACGGGAGCGGATGTATGCATAAACATACCATATCCCCGGTTACTCATAAAGAAAGGAATCGGTTTGTACATTTGGTCCGTCTCAGGCCCTTGTGGGTCTGTAACGAACAAGTTCACCTTCTGTCCGGCCTTGTTCAGCCCAGTGGCAGACTCTCCGCAACCAAAAATCATTTCATCTGCAGTCAAGGTAAATACCGGATTGATGCGGCGAGCATTGTCGCTTCCCCGCTTCACAAAACAGAACGGCGTATATTTTACCTGCGTAGAGTCCGCGTCGCTCAAAGCGGCAGTCTGGCTCAAGATACGTCCGGCTTTATCCTTCAAGACGATTCTCCAAGGATTCTTGTTAATCTGAATGGTTCCATAGTCGCTGGAATAGATAATCTTGTCATTCGTCTCGATAACTTTCCAGCTTCCATCCCTGCCCGGTTCCTTTGCCAACATGATGGAAGCGGCAGGTTTGGGTTCCACCGGGGTCGTTAGCATACGGATACGTACCGTACGCGGAGTTACAAAGTCAATCTTGAATTTGAGGTTAGGGTCATTTTCATAGGCAGTGAAGGGGAAATCGAGCATTCTCATTTTACGGGGCTGTGCACCGTTGGTATTGAAGGCTTGGCGGGGCATCAGATGCCCGCGTTTCCAATTCACCAGCCCTTCACCCGACTTGGCATCGAATGACTCCAGGTGATCTGCAAAAAACAAGGTATTACTCAAGTCACGGAAATCGGTACTCATGTCCAGAGGTTGGTTCATCAAATACGAAGTACCGTCATTGACATGTGGCTGTGCCAACAGATTGCCACCGGCAAACAACAGCATCGCCACTGCTAAAAGTTCTTTCTTCATACTATTAGGATTTAAATGATCTCGCCTGCAAATGTATTTTTCTTAAAGGAAACACAGATGCCTTAAAAATGTCTTTTAATATCCGGTTTTGTTTCATAGAACCCATATAGGGCCATTGGAAACAAAATGCATACTATTTTTCACCAAACGGAGGATATCATCCCACACGAATACGCAAATCTTTCCTTGCTCGTTCGAAGGATTATATTTAAGTTTGCAGTTACAATATTGTTAATCCTTCTAATAAAGAAAATACATGAAACAACTGCTCCTATTCCTTATATGCAACCTGGCCTTCCTCCTTACTGTTCAAGGTAACTCAGCGGAAATCCCGCCGGCTGTCATGTTCAAGCAGCTCTCTACAACAGAAGGACTCTCCAACAACAGTGTCCGAAGCATCTACAGAGACAATAGGGGATTCCTCTGGGTGGGGACAGAATCAGGACTCAACAAATACGACGGCTACTCCTTCCAGCAGTATTACCAGAACAACTCCGACCTGCCGGACGATGCCATCAGCGAAATTTTCGAAGGACCGGACGACAATGTATGGATAAGGACTTCCAGCGGCTACAGTATCTATAATTATAAGACCAGTGAATTCGACAATGACTATAAACCCATACTCGATGGGTTGCAAATCCCCAGTAAAAACATTCTGAGGATGGGAAAAACATCCAAGAATGAGTTTTGGGCCTACGACTATTCCAAACTTTACATACGAAGCATGGACAACAACTCCATCAAAGCCTATCCATTGGCAGTTGAAAAGATTTCAAACCTCTATATAGGTGTCCAGTTCATTTATATAATGTACTCCAACGGTACCCTATACAGTATCAGCAAGCAGACTTCCGAAGTCAAGGAAATAGCCATTCCCACCATCTATAGACCTTTGCTGGAGAATCATGAGCCACACATTTACATAGACCAAAACGAAAGCCTATGGGTATACACCTTCCAAAACAGCCTACTTTTGCACAAGAACAGTTTTACACAGCAATGGGAGGACATCAGCCTGAACAATAACACTCACATACAGTACAATCGCGTGCAACGCATCCTCGACCTGGGAGACGGCAACGTATGGATACTTACCAGCCATATGGGGCTGTTCGTTTACAACACCCTGACCAAATCGCTTACCAACTTGGTGCACAATCCATTGAAACCGCACACCATTGCCAGCAACAATCTGAATACCATTTACCGGGACAAAGACGGAACCATATACATAGGGAATTTCAAACACGGTATTTCCTATTATAGCCCCATGTCCCAAATCATACTATGCAACAAATCCCTGGAATATGATGATATCCTGACCTTCTGCGAAGACACCAGCCAGGAATACATTTACTACGGAACAGACGGTACGGGACTAATCCGACGTTCACTAGTGACCGATTCATACGAAAAGATAGCAACTCCCGCCAATATTGTAGTCGACTTATCCATCGACTCCAAAAACCGCCTATGGATAGGCACCTTCCAGAAAGGACTGCTATGCTACTCGAAAGGGCAAATCAAACAATACACAGTAAGTAACAGCCAGCTTCTCGAGAACAATGTGTATACAGTAAAGGTAGACAAACACGGATACATCTGGATAGGTACCATGAAAGGATACATACAGAGGTTAAATCCGGAAACCGGGCAGTTTGACACCATCTTGTACCGTCCGGGAGAATTCTTTGTCCGAGATATGTACTATGATAAAGACAGTACCCTTTACGTAGCGACCAAAGGAGGACTCATTATCATCGATACGGAAACCCAAGCCTATAATATCTACGCCGAAGCCGGCCGCTTCAAGGAGAACAATATGCTCACTGTCTATAAGGACAGCCGGGACCTTCTTTGGATAGGACATCCACACGGACTGAGTATATGGAACCAGAAGAACGACTCCATCTACTTCCTTGACCAGAAAAACGGACTTGCCGCCAACCTCGTCAGAGCCGTCACGGAAGACAACAACAACCAGATGTGGATTGGTACCGGCAACGGCATCTCACGAATCAAAATAACAAACGGTACATACGCCATCGTGAACTACTCCGTAAGCGACGGACTGATATGCAACGATACCAATGTCCACGCCATCCTCAAGCTACAGAACGGCAATATACTGATAGGCACGCCACAAGGTTACCAGACTATCATTCCACAAGACATCCTGACCACAAGTTATGATGCCAATATTTACCTTACCGGTATTGAGCTCAAATCCGGAATGACCCATCCGGACATCCTGAACGGCAGCTCACTTGAATGTGCACAACATCTTTCCTTCACTGAAAAGGAAAATTCATTCACTCTGTCCTTCTCTGCCCTCGACCTGGTGGAAACGGATAAGATAAAATATGCCTATAAGATTCATTCCAACTGGATTTATGCTGAAAACAACAAAGTAAACCTATCCATGCTGACTGCCGGAAACTATACTTTATCCGTCAAGGCATGCAACTCACAAGGCATATGGAGCCCCAACGTCAAGGAACTGAAAATAAAGATACTCCCTCCTTGGTGGCGCACTTGGTGGGCTTATACCATATATAGCGGTATCGTTTTGTGCATCCTTCTGTCCATTATCCGCAATCTGCGCTTACGCCAAAAGCAGAAACAAATCATGCAGGCCATCGAGGTGGAAAATGAAAGGCAGCAGAAAATCAACAATATGAAACTGCAGTTCTTTGCCAACATAAGTCACGAACTGCGGACTCCCTTGTCACTTATCATCAATCCGCTTGAAGAGTTTTTCGTAGACCATCCCGAATATCGTAAAGGCATTCTGGATATGGTCAAACAAAATGCCGACTATCTGCTGGAACTGATTAACCAACTGCTGGATTTCAGAAAGCTGGATGCCAAGGCTGAAACCCTGAAATGCAAACATGACAACATCCTTATCATTCTGAGTGAAATATTCCACTCTTTCGATCCGATAGCACAGAAACGGAACATCAGCTATAGCCTTACCGCTCCACAACATTCTGTATTCATGGATTTTGACTATGACAAGATACGCAAGATATGCACAAATATCCTGTCAAATGCATTCAAGTTCACTCCCAATAAAGGAAGCATCTCACTGGATATTGCCGTAAGAGGCACAAATCTGGAACTGACCTTTACCGACACCGGTTGCGGCATAGAGGATGAAGCCAAGGAGAAAATATTCCAAAGATTCTATCAGTCGGGCAAAAACCAGTCGAACAACGGAGGCAGCGGCATTGGACTGCACATTGTTTCCGAATACGTAAAGATGCATCAGGGTACTGTCTGTGTCAGGGATAACCAGCCTTGTGGTTCTGTATTCCTGATTGCCCTACCCCTACACCAGAACAGTAATGAAACCAAAAACGGAGAACCGGTCGAAGGACCGGAAATAAAAGAAGAATCCCATCCATTCACCATACTACTCGTAGATGACAACTACGACTTCTTGAAATTTCTCTCTGAAAGTCTTGCCAGGCAGTATCATGTATTAAAAGCCACAAACGGAAAACATGCACTGAATGTACTGGAAAAGGAAGATATTGATTTAGTGGTCAGTGACATCATGATGCCCGAGATGGATGGTCTGGAACTATGTTCAACCATCAAGAATGACATACGCTACTCCCATATCCCCATTATCCTCCTGACAGCTAAGGCAAGTGAAGAACACCAATTGGAAGGGCTTAGCGTTGGCGCAGACGACTATATCACCAAGCCTTTCAATATGGAAGTCCTCAAGCTGCGCATCAACAAGATTATCGAGATGAACGTCAAACGTCAGGAAATATTCAATCAGGACATTAAAATCGAGCCAAGCCGTATCACCATCACTCCCCTTGACCAGCAGCTGGTGGAAAAAGCCATCCAGATTGTAGAGGACAATATCAGCGAAACCGAGTTTTCCGTCGAGGAGCTTGCCAGCAGCCTGAATATATCACGCAGCTATTTCTACAAGAAAATGATTAAGATAACGGGAAAGAAACCCATCGAATTCATCAGGACCATCCGTATGAAACGTGCACAACAACTCTTGACAGAAAGCCAGATGCAAGTTTCGGAAATTGCATATACCTTGGGGTATAACTCCCCCAAGATATTCTCCAAACATTTTAAAGAAGAGTTCAACATCAGCCCATCCGAATTTATAAGGCAGCAGGCTGAATAGAAACATTATTTTGACATCAAAGCATCCAACGAAGACACCAACGCCACCAAAGCAGCACTCCAATTAATGGCTATTTCATTGGAAGCATACGAACCTTCCACATCTGCATAAGACTCATCCGGCAGATTGGAAGGATAGGGTACACCGTCTTGTTGGCCAGGATTGGGACCGCCAACAAGGAAACCGGGAAGAGGTGCCTCTATATCATCCGATGCAGAAAGACGATGGTGCGGATACAGAGGACTTTTCATCCCGAAACCGGTGACATAACAATATCCCGTGGCATTCTTTCCTAAAATGTAGTCCATATTGCGGTAGGCGT
>ULPD01041230.1_pt1 | contig 12349 bp, 10 predicted proteins | sample 1953161 | NCBI WGS metagenome assembly ULPD01 (sample SAMEA4835619, study PRJEB28245) | human gut metagenome | biome: gut microbiome; material: fecal sample | place: Denmark | collected 2008
CAATGTCGGCCCCCATAGGGGGATTTGTCTTGGCAACCGAAATGTCTAAAGCCTCTATCTGAGGCATATTCATAAAAATGCTCCGGCCTATCCTGCCAGCCACATGTTCAAGCAGGCAGGAAGGCTTTTGCATCTCCTTATTTATGATTTCAAAAATCTCGGCATAATTGAGCGTGTCAGCAACGTTGTCGCTTTCGAGAGCCTTGTCGAGCGGATATTTTGCACGCACACTGACCAGAAACTCTCCTCCCGTCTCGCGCTCCTGAGGGAGCACGCCATGACGGGCAAAAAAGCGCAAACCGTTAAGACTGATATAGCCTGAAACCAGTTTCATAATCCGTAAGGTTTATCCACAGCGTGAGGCACCGCAGTTCTTACAGATAAGGCATCCCTCCTGATAAACGAGAGACTCATGTCCGCAGACAGGGCATTTCTGTCCCTTTGCCTCTGTGCCGTCAACAATATATTTCTTCAGGGCACGCTCAACACCGTTTTTCCAAGTGTTGATGCTCTCGCTCTTAAGCTGGAGCGAACCAACGAGCTTGATGACATGCTCTATAGGCATACGATAGCGCAATACGCCTGAGATAAGCTTTGCATAGTTCCAGTATTCAGGATTGAACTTCTCGCTCAGGCCCTCAACCGTGGTCTTGTATCCACGCTTGTTCTCAAACTGGAAGTCGTAGCGGCTCTTGCCGGTTTCGTCCTTATGTTTGATTATCTTACCCTTGGTGACTGTCTTAGGCAGAACTATGCCTTCCTCGTCGTCCTGCAGACCGGTGAATATCTCGTATGGATATCCGTTGAGAAGTCCTACGAACGCAACCCATTTCTCCTTATTGTTCTGGAAGCGCACCACATCACACTCAAGCACAGCCGGACGTACCTCGGTTACCTCTGGATGGCGGCACGGCGGAGTTTGCTTTTTCTGACTGTCGTCGCTGCCCTTTTTCTTCTTGTCTACGGCTATCATCACGCCTGAACGCGAACCGTCGCGATATACAGTGCAGCCTTTGCAGCCCGACTTCCACGCCTCAACATAAAGGCGGTTGACAAGTGCCTCGTCGACATTGTTGGGCAGGTTGATGGTTACGCTGATGCTGTGGTCAACCCACTTCTGTATGGCACCCTGCATGCGCACCTTCATCAGCCAGTCAACATCGTTGGCTGTTGCTTTATAATAAGGTGACTTTGCAACAAGTTCGTCGAGTTCATCCTGTGTATATTTCTTTTCGGTGTCGATACCGTTAACCTTCATCCACTCTATAAACTTGCGGTGGTAAACGATATACTCCTCAAATGAGTCGCCAACCTCGTCAACAAAGTCAACATGCACGTCGGCATCATTTGGGTTGACCTTGCGGCGGCGCTTGTAGACGGGCATGAACACAGGCTCGATACCGCTTGTTGTCTGAGTCATCAGACTTGTAGTGCCTGTAGGCGCGATGGTCAGACAGGCTATGTTGCGGCGGCCGTATTTAACCATATCTTCATACAGCTGCGGGTCGGCATCCTTTATGCGGTTGATAAACGGATTGTTCTCCTCGCGCTTTGCGTCGTAAATCTCAAATGCTCCACGCTCCTTTGCCAGCTCAACTGATGAACGGTAAGCTGCCAAAGCCAATGTCTTGTGTACCTCTACTGAGAAGTCGGTTGCCTCTTGTGTGCCGTAACGCAGGCCCATTGCGGCTATCATGTCGCCCTCGGCAGTGATACCAACACCGGTGCGGCGTCCCATTCCGCTCTTTCTCTTTATCTTCTCCCAAAGGTGATACTCAGTACACTTCACTTCATCGCTCTGCGGGTCGCTCTTTATCTTGGCCATTATCAGGTCTATCTTCTCAAGCTCCATGTCGACGATGTCGTCCATTATGCGCTGAGCCATGGCTACATGCTTGCGGAACAGCTCATAATTGAAATATGCCTTGTCTGTGAACGGATTTACTACATAAGAATAAAGGTTGACAGACAACAGACGACATGAGTCGTAAGGACAGAGAGGTATCTCGCCGCACGGATTGGTTGACACGGTGCGGAAGCCAAGGTCGGCATAGCAGTCAGGTATGCTCTCGCGGATGATTGTGTCCCAGAACAGAACGCCCGGCTCGGCACTCTTCCATGCGTTGTGAACAATCTTCTCCCACAGTTTGCGTGCGCTTATGCTCTTCGTAACCTTAGGATTGTCGCTGTCTACGGGGAACTGCTGTATGTATTCCTTGTCCTCTGTTGCGCAGCGCATGAACTCGTCGTCAATCTTAACCGACACGTTTGCGCCGGTAATCTTGCCTTCAGTCATCTTGGCGTCAATAAAAGCCTCGCTGTCAGGATGCTTAATGCTTACTGAGAGCATGAGCGCTCCGCGGCGTCCGTCCTGTGCCACCTCGCGTGTAGAGTTGCTGTATCGCTCCATAAAGGGCACAAGTCCGGTTGATGTCAGAGCCGAGTTGTTTACAGGTGAGCCTTTCGGACGCAGATGCGACAGGTCATGACCTACGCCTCCGCGGCGCTTCATCAGCTGCACCTGCTCCTCGTCTATGCGAAGGATGGCTCCGTAAGAGTCGGCATCGCCGTCAAGACCTATAACAAAGCAGTTGGACAAAGATGCCACCTGATGATGGTTGCCGATGCCTGTCATAGGGCTTCCTGCCGGAACGATGTATTTAAAGTGGTCGAGCAACTCGAACGCCTCTTCAGCACTTATCGGATTTTTATATTTATTCTCAATTCGGGCAATCTCGTTGGCTATACGCCAGTGCATGTCAACGGGCGACTTCTCAAAGATATTGCCAAAACTGTCTTTCAGTGCATATTTGTTTACCCATACTCTGGCTGCAAGTTCATCACCGCCAAAATAGGCCAAAGAAGCTTGATAAGCCTCCTCAAAAGAGTAAGTTTTATTATTTTCCATTATGAAAAGAAGTAATTTGAGGGTGCAAAGCTACGAACATTTTTTCATAAAAAGAAATTCTTTTCGGAATATTTTTCCGAATAAAATTTTAAAAAAGTTTTCCAAAAAAGACAATTTAAATTTCTGTTTTTCGCAACTTGTTGAGCCATAGGAACATCCGTCTGATTGATGAAACTTATTATTTATCACGGTGCGTTTAACTCGCTGATTTTCATGGCATACGCTTTTCAGACATTCTTCAATGCGTACATAACTCACTGTGTTTCAATCAGTTTCAAACTTTTAGTCTATTCCGACAATATTATATGGCTAAGTTGTATCATACGTAATGCGACTTGTAACGCCCGATAAAATAGGCTTTTATTACAAAAACGAGGAACATCACCATAGTTAACGCAACAAATAAGTTATACATGGCGGCGGAGAAACTGAAGTTAACAATAATCTGCAATTTCTCAGACACCGCCTATTGATATAGTCAAAAAAACGAAAACTTCAGCAACCATAACATGTGTCAGTTATTTCTCACGCTCTATGGATATACCCTTTTCATAGCTGTTCAACACTTTTTCAAGTTTAATCTTGCGTTTCTGATTCTTTCGGAACGTGTATCTTATGAGTATCCACGGCCGCAGACAGCACTCCTTATGGCGTGTGTTGGTAACCGAATGGTAACTGCCGTCGTCCATCACGGTCTTTGTGCGCAATTCGCCCGTAAAATGCTGAAGGGCGAGCGCTATATAAAAATCGGGAGTGAAATTATAGTTGACCTGTACTTGGGCATAACTCGGACGATAATACTGCGTGTAAGAATTGACGCTGAAGTCGCGGTTATTATAGTTCAGATCGCCATAGAACGAAACTTTGTTAAACCGCAGATTAAATCCAAAATTTGCGTAGACCATATGACGAGGCGACTGTCCCATAAAATAATTGGCCGCAACTATATACTTTATTGTACCAACGGTTTTGTATAATTAGAGTTTGCTCTGTTCAGCAGTATAACAACTCAAAAAGTGCATTTCCTACTAAGTGCCGCTTTTTATTCTCAATATAACTAATTGCACAAAAAACAGCGGAAAGAAAAACCTTTCCGCTGTTTTATAAAGAAATTGTTAATCTATTTTCTTTTCTTTCCGAAAATAGAATCGAGTACAAATTTTCCGACTTTCCTTTCTAAGCCTTGCTTTGTTGTCGGAATACCAGTCTTACGACTAATTTTTTGTTTGGCAGCTGTTATGCCTAATGCTCTTTTCCAAGAGAAACTTAATCCACGTATTTTCATAATATCCAATAAACCAAAGCATAGCAAATAAAGGCTACTAAACCCCAAAATAAGACATATAAAAGTCCTCTGCACAGATATAGGATGATGCCTAAACATCCCCAATTACCAAGTCCCATAGGCTACATCACAGTCCTTTCTTTTTGAATGCCTCTACCAATTTCTTTATCAAAGTGTCGATTTCATTGACAAGACCATTCATGAATGCAGCACGAGCTGTCGGATTTTTCAGTTTGTCAATTCCCTCCGAATCCATTTTCTTGAAGTTCAGTTCATAGCGGGGAGATGGGCCACCAAAACCAGCCCAATTTTCGTTTAGACAAATCAATGGATCTACGCCATCTATCGCATCTTCCAATACTTTGTCTTTGGCCACATCGCCACTATATCTTATGCCGTAAACATATTTTTCTAACGCATAAATTGTGAATGTAACATCCTTCTTTTTCTTCGTCCGATAGATGTTGAAAGTGATGCCGTAACGTTTATATCGGCTACTTTTATAGTAGTCTTCAACGTCTTTCGTAAGGTCTTTCTTTTCAATGTCGTATCCTTTGGCTATCAGCAAGTCTTGTATGGTGTCCCAGAAATAGCATTGCAGTTGTTCATTGCTCCAATTGTCGGTTGCCACCGCTTCGCGTCCTGCTGCCGCGATAGTCATATTACTGCTTGCCAATTTGGTGTTATCGGGATTAGCTACTTTTACGGTTATTCCAAACATCTCTTTCATCTTTGTTTCAAAATTACCAACTTGCAGGTTTCCCTTGCATACAAGTTCTCCACCTTTTACATTTTCTCCACTGCGGATAGATGCCAAGGTTGCATCTTCCGGAGCAAATTTAGCTCCTTTGTACACACGCAGACTTGCGCCGAATGCGTCTTTGAATTGTTTTCTCAGACTCTTGACCGTCATACGGCCGTTAATGCTAAATTCTGCCATAGTAAAATTATCTTTTAATGAGTTGATTAAATTGTTTATGATTCCCATTGATGCTATGTTTTAGATTGTTTATTTACTCCTTTTAAGAGAGGCTTTCGCACTCTCAATATCCCGTTTTAGACTTTCTATACGCCTGTCATGAGAGGCTGCCCTGGCAACCTTTGACTTACGATAGTTGGCCTTGCTTGATGGAGAAGAAGCCCTTTTTATCAAGTCCGCATAATAGGCATTATCCTTTTTCTTGGCTTCACGTTCCTTAGCTATCGAAGCTCGAAGGTCTATTATTCGTTTCTTGTAGTATTCTTTACTCATGAGATGGGATATTATAGTTTATAAGTATCCGAGACACGTTCCCAGACACATTTGTTTTCTTGAATTGATTTCTCTTTATTGAGGCAGAATACTCCCACAAAGCGGTAGAAACAGAAGCCCAGATCATCTTTGTACCGCAGGAATGTAACTCGTGTTTCTTCGGGAGCGGAAAGCCATTGTTTCAGATGTGCCGCACGCTTGTCCTCCGCTTTCGGATATTCGTAAATAAACATCCCATCTTCCGAGAGTTCGTTGTGCCAAAGACGGTGTTCCGTGTTCGGCCACCAAACTATTTCGTGCTTCTTGTTGGGAACGGCAGCACCCGAAGCACGAAGGAAACCACGGTGCTTGGGTTTCGTACCGAATACCGCTGCAACATCCTCCGTGGTGCGCAAGCACTCGTTATCTTCCACTTTCAGAAAGCCTTTGCTTCGGTGGTATTCTACGGAAAGGGTGTTCGCCTCATCCCACGGCTTGAAGTTCTCGCCAAGTTCTGAAATGCGTTGTCTGATGTGGAAAACAACATCCGTAACTTGACGATGGATTTCTTGAATATTGCAATCACAATCTATGACGATAGGTTTGGAGTGTGTGACACTTAGAATTTCCCCATTACGGACTTTATCAACCTCCACATTGTTCTTGTGGAAAGGCTCGTTTATCTCTATGAAGATATTGAGTTGGGGGAGGTATAAGTCTGCAAGCGCATACTTGTCTTGTGTTCTTCTGATGTATTGTTGAACGACAAACTTAACACGGTCGTCATCCAACTGATGCCATATCCGGCTTATTACATAGGACTCCGTCTTTTTCTTGCTTATCTTGGCAAACAGACGTTCCATGTATTCCAACTTGAAATCCATATTACTTGGGCGTGTTTAGGTGGGGTGTTTGTACTTGATTGTTGTTTCCTGCAAACGGAGCAAACGAAAAAGGACACAGCCTCGTCTTTTCGCTCATCTGCTTTAGTAGGTTCTGGTAAAACCTTTAGCCCAAATAAGGAAAAGCAGTCTGCGCCCTTTGCAGGGTACAAACTCACCTTTCGACTTATTATTCGGGGCTATTTTCAATTTACCAGATTTACTAAAGCCAAATAACTTGTCTACAAGTCGCTTGCAATATGTCTTTTATTCTTTGTTATGTCTGTTTCTGACCTCCTTTTTGAAAGTTGAACACATATTTTCGAGTTCTCGTTTACAAAAATAGAGAAAAAGACCGAACACACCAAAGAAATTCAAGACAATTCGCAGACTGCCGTACAAATTTAAGAACAATATTCTACTTATATTAAGTCATAAGCATAAAAAATCCAACCATGCGTGTGCATGATTGGTCTTTGGTTGGTTTGAATTTAAGTTATTCTATAATCCTCCACTCGGGTTTCATCAGAAGTTCACCATAGTATAGACGTTCCGTGAAACTTCCCAAGAACTCATTGAAGCGGTCAGCGTCGGATTGCTTTCGTGTGTTGTAACGGAATACGAACTCCTTGCAATAATTCTGTAAGTGCTTCGGACTTACCAAGAAATAGATGCCGATGATACCACGTTTGAGTTGGCTCCAAAATCCCTCTATTGAGTTAGTATGGAAACCATCCGCATTTACATATTCCTTAAGGTTATGTTCTACCACTTCATGAATGTAACGCTCTTTTACCTTGTTGTACCCTTTCCATTTATCCGTGATAACAGTAGACCCTTTGCGCACCAATTCATCTATAATTCCGAGAAGCACTTTTGAACTTGCGTTCTTGATGACACGGGCGTACACCTTTCCGTCAGACAACAATCCCATGACAGGAGTTTTCTGTTTCGTGCTACGTCCTTGTCCGCCTCTATTCCGTTGGGTCTTTCCACCTACATAAGTTTCATCAACTTGTGTCATGTCGTTAAAATCAGCGTCATCATCTCTCACATTATGGCGGATACGGTGTAACATGAACCACGCAGTCTTTTGTGTTACGCCGATGTCTTTCGCCAACTGACAACTGCTTATTCCACGTTTGTGTGAAAGGAACAGATATATCGCATAAAACCATTTCTTAAGTGGGAGATTTGAACCTTCAAACATAGTTCCTTGACGCACGGTAAAACGCTTTCCACAATCACGACACTTGTAGAGTCCTTTGAACTCTCCGTTTTGTGTAAGTTTATAGTGGTGTTCGGAGATAGAGCCGCAGTGCTGGCAAATCGGCTTTCCATTCCAACGCACATTCTCCAGATATACTCTGCAATCCTCTTCAGTATGCAGCGTATCCATCATCTGAAGTAATGTGTGGAATGTTGCCATTTGTGAGTTCTCGATTTTTTTATATTTTCAATGGAATTATACTCGGAACTTCACAAAATTTGCATTTCAAATGTTAAATTTTCATTTGAGTGTGCATTTTTTCATTGAATGTAGAAATTGGATATTTGGTCATTCTGTATAATTTCAATATCTCGATTATATTTTTACATACACACAAATTACATTACACACATTATGGCAAAAAATTCAGAAAACGCATTACTGACATATGAAGAAATATGTGGACTTGGACATTTTGTAAGTTTTTCAGGTATAAATAATCAAAGTGGTACATATAGTGGCAGATGGAAAGAAAATAGTCATTTTGTCGCAATTAATGGAATGTTATTCTTTTATGTTAATTCCATATTTTCTACGCCAATACCATTATTTGATACTACACAAAATGGAACAGCTTATGTACAAATACCACGAGAAGGTAGTGAACCACCATTTCTGGATTGTATTGTAACGTTTAATTTTTTATTTGGTAATAGTTGGGCTCCAACAGGAATAGTAAATTTCACTGCAACTGCTAAATCAGTAGAAAATAATAGAAATATAAATATCTCAGATTATAATTACGCAGGCTGGTTATTTGTTCAACTTGAAAATTGATAAATATTCTATAAATCCAATAGAATATGCAACCTCTCACAGAAGCCGTAGAACTTCATCCCATAGGCTCGTGTCTCGCGGATAAAATAGGAAATCACGAACTCCGAGAAATACTTAAAGAATACTTTGGAACATCCGACATTTCCTATACGGCAGACTTCAATTCCGAGATATGGGGTGAAGTTATGTCTTATCTCACTGATAAGTGTGAGATAGTCAAAGATGTAGAACTTTCACAAGGAACTGTGGTTATCTACAAAACCACGGAAGTAAATGAATATATAGTAAGGCGGGAATGGGATGAGGGGAAAAAGAACTTGGTGTTTTGGAGGAAATAGATATGTTATAATTTATTAAACAAAAAGAGAGTGCATTAAACAAATACACTCTCTTGTAAAATACTACTTATAAAAGTAATAAAAACCATCGTCCAACTTAAAACTTTGTATAAGATTTTCTCTTGTTAGTTCATCTATTGCTCTACTGATTGCTTTGGGTACATAATATCCAAAAGAAGTTGCAAAACACATATAATAAGCTAAATCATCCAAAGATATTGCAAATTCACCCCATCTTTCAAGTTGGGTATGTAAGCATTGCAATAAATGCTTTCTTGTTATTTCCCTCATATCTTAATTAGGTTTTAGGAGGGTTTGACAATAAGTAAAATGAGATAATTCTATGATCTTTGGTGGAACAAAAATCATGGTTTTATAGCAGATAATATATTACCTACTATTTCCATTATAAAGATAAGTATTTTCTGTTAAATCTCAAAATTTATTGCATAAAAACAGGCGGAATTTTTTTCCGCCTGTTTGATTTTAACATAACCAATATGTTGAATTTATATAAAGCGCATCAGTAGTTATATGTGTTGCAACTAACGTAGCCAGTCATTAAAACAAAACTTAACATTACAGCAAGCTATAATTATACAAAATCCTTTGTACAATAAAGTATATAGTTGCGAAAAATATAAATTAGGAATAGGGTGCATCAAATATATCACATTGATACACCCTTATTATGAAATAATAAATTTTTATACTAATTATGGTATTGTTATTCTATAACGGCCTTTAACATTACAACTTTCTATTTCATATGAAAAAGTAGATGTAAAAGTTCCTTCTATCTGAACATGTCCATTAACCTCTTTTATTGAATTAACTTTATGTGTTCCTTCTACCCATTCATATTCGTTATAATCAATTGTTAGTGTCGACCAAAATGTAAGATTGTTGTAATAGTCATCTTCAAGTAAATCTTTTGTACAATGATATGTTCCAGGTTTTGACGCCAATAAATCATTTATTCTTGAATAATGTACAACACCAAATAAGAAAGAAAATCCATATTTTTCAAAATGATCTTCCATATCGTAAGTTGCGGTAAGAGGATTGCCTTCAGCATCCTTGCCTACTGGATCTATTTGCACATAAGACCAAAGTTTAATATTATCTCTATAAGTCTTTCCGTTAAGTGTGATTTCGATATAATCGTTACTTGATGAGCTTCCAGACTCTTCGTTATCATCATCACTACCACAAGATATAAAAGCTAATGCTACCAACATTATTGTCGGCAATAACATCAATATAGAATATAATTTTTTCATATTTTTATGTCTAATATTTATAATATAAGTAACATCTAATCCGAAAATTGACATACCAATTCCACTTATAGTTTGACGATTCGATTCAAAGCGACATGTTCTTATTATCTGAAAAGCCTTAATTAATTTTAAGAACTATACTGTAATTTTCTTTGCCCACTTTTACTCCATCTGTATACTGACTTAAAACATGACAAAAATATTTTGCTGTTTTTTATAAGTGAAATTTATAACAACAAATGGATACAATGTCAATAAAAACAAAATAAATAATACATATTGATATTTAATATCAAACATCGAGAAGCCATCATATTTAAGATGATAATCACAGACCACCTCTAAACGCATATCGTTAATAATGTTGTCTTTAGTTTTTCACGGCTATACCACAATTAGAAGCATCCATTTCATATAGGACATATGTCCAAACATTATATTTTCCTTTTGTGCTGATTACTAATATCTAATTAACACCTAGCTGATTGTAAAAAGTTTATTTCATAGTTTCTTAAATTAAATTTTTATTGAATATTCTGTTTTTGTGTGGTCCTTTAACCTGAGATAGACAGAAAAGAAACGTGGACCAAAAACTAGTCTACATTCTCTGTATTATATTTTGTAATATACAAATAAAAGCTAACGCCAATCAACGCCAAAAACTTTTATCATTTTATAAATTCGTATAAATTAACAATTATCATAGTGCAAGAATGCAAACTAACGTTTCAAATTTCTATATGTCTTTTTTATTTTTTCATAGGCACTTATTTTTTTACATTATATGCAAAAGTAAACAAAAATGTCTAATCTCGCAAGAAAATTATCAAATACATTTATATTATCAGCTACTTAATTCTGTAGAATTAAATTCATCATCTATTATTCTCACAATCTTAAGACAAAATCTTCAAATATTTTTTACGCAAGAGTTATCTATGGATGCGCAAAATTAGAAACAAGTCAAAAAACTATAAGCAAATCATTAGAAAACGACTACACTTTTAAAATACAGGTATCACTATAAATAAATACATTAAGCAAAAACATCTTATTTGCTTTCGGACTGAAACCGATAGAGTTACGGTGCAAAAGTGGCCGAGTTACGATACGAAAATGGGCTGTTTACGATGCGCAAACAGCCCACTTATTTTATGCTTTTCAACGTATTGTCAATCGTAATGCATTTTTGCCGTACACGCAGACTGACACGATGAACAGCTGATATGTGTCACCAAACGTTCCATCTTACTCCTGCCATAACCCACAAACCGGGCTGAGGCACGTTGCCGTAGTCGACATAGGTGGCGTCTAACAGGTTGTTGGCCTCTACATAGACGCTGTAGCGCGACTTGTCCCACGACAGACGTGCGTCTACAAGCGAATAGGGCTTATAAGTGACAGCCACGCCCTGCGGGTCGGTGTATGAACCTACGCGATACTGATAGCGGTAGTTGACATTGAGGTTAAGGGCGCTCACGATGTGCAGGCCGAGACCTGCCACGAGCTTATGCCTGAGATACTCGAGAGCATAGAGCGACTGCACGCCCGGCTCCTTTTGCTGATTCTGGTCGATGTAGCTGTATGCCACGTTGAATGTGCGCAACACATTCTGGCGGGGCAACAAGCGATTGAAAAGCAACTTCAACGAAGCCTCGAATCCGGTGGAGTTAATCTCGGCATGATTAACAGACGTCCACACAGCGTCCTCGCCGAGCGAAGTGTCCATTATCCAGTCGATCATGTTTGTTCCATGATGATGATAAACCGACAGCGTACCGGTTATTCCTTCTGAAACATACTTGACGCCTCCCTCAACGGCACTCATCTCCTCTGGTTTAAGATATTTGTCGGCCTTGTGTCCGTCTACCGAATAATAAAGTTCGGTGAACGACGGCATGCGCAACGACATGTTGTAAGACGCAAACACCTTCCAGTTCTGCCCTATCCTGTAGCTGACGTCAACGCCTGGATAGATTTTAAACGGCATCTCGTTCCACGTGTTCTTAACAGCCGTAAAGCCGGCGGAAAGGGTGAAACGCTTAAGGATGACGTTGTGTTCAAGATAAAAACTGAGGTTGCTGCGGTTAAGGCCGTAGGTGTAGTTGCGGTCGGTACCGTGAATGTGTATCGGGTTGTCGAGCGGCTCACCGAGGTTTCCGCTCACAAGGTCTTCGTTGCGGAATTCGGCTCCGAAGGCTGTGCGTCCCAAAATCCAGTCGAACCAGCTGTTAAGGTTTAGTCCGAACACATCGGTGCGGTTATAGTTGAATGGCGACTTGTCGGGCGCTCCCCTGTAAAATTCATAACGGTCTTGAAAACGGTTCCAGTAAATAGACGGCCGGAAGTGGAACTTGCCTCCTTTCGTCTCGGCTT
>ULPD01040526.1_pt1 | contig 11837 bp, 9 predicted proteins | sample 1953161 | NCBI WGS metagenome assembly ULPD01 (sample SAMEA4835619, study PRJEB28245) | human gut metagenome | biome: gut microbiome; material: fecal sample | place: Denmark | collected 2008
GAATGTTCCACTCGTCAATGACCTCATGCGGGAGTGGCTTACCCGAAAACAGGAACTTGCCTCCCATGCTATTACAAAGTCCGAGTATCTCGAATGGCTGCTCCAATGGCCTGCTTCCTCCGATATGGCCGGAAAGCGTGAGCCCAAAAGACCGTGGAGAAAGACTATATGATATACCGCCGCAAGGTTCAATTTGGATATATTTTGTTAGATGCAGCTAAGAAAAATTCTTCTTGAATTTTTATGGGTTTTCTGCAAAAGCACGGTGTTGGAACTTATTTCTGTATAAAACAGCTAAGTTTCAGATACCGTGCTTCTGCTTTGTCATATAACAGCAATATTCAGCAAAGGTGTTCTTTGATGTTGGCTCAGGTCGTATGCCATTTGTTTAGGCAATGAATAAAAATTTTGTACTATTGTTCGCGTTCAGCAAATTGATTTCACTCTGATTTTGACATATAATATATTTGTATAGTTTTATCAAGAGAAGCCCCTCATGTGTTGGGCGGTTTCACGAAGTGCAGAACAAAGCTTAATCCATAATGGAGGTACAGCATGACGAAGAAGATTCAATCTATTCCTGAGGCAAGACTGCTTCTGGAATCGCTGCGCTCCGTGGGATATAACGAGGAAACAGCGATTGCAGATATTATAGATAACTGCATTTCCGCCAAGGCACATGAAATCAAAATCCAATTTGACTGGGAAAAGAAACGAATTGTGATTTCTGATGATGGGCTAGGCATGAGCTCAAAGGACTTAATTGAGAATATGCGCATAGGTTCTTCAGATCCTAACCAAGTTCGAGATGAAAGGGATCTAGGACGATTTGGCATGGGAATGAAAACAGCCGCCTTCTCGCTTGGAAAAAAATTAACAGTCGTAACGAAGTCTAATTCGACTGTGAGCAATGCCTCTTGGGATTTGGAACAAATTCCGAGTATTGGATGGAACTTAATCATCCGGGATGAAAGCGAAATCTCCGAATTTTCATCTCAGATAGATGAGCAGGGAACGGTTGTTATTATTGAAAACTTAGATCGTGTGATTGATACTGATGATGAAAAGAAAGCAAAAAACAAATTTTACAGGATTGCAAACAGAACTGAAAAACATCTGGCGCTTACATTTCACCGCTTTATCGAAGAAGACTGTCTGATTCTTGAACTTAATGATATTCCAATTAAGGCATGGAATCCGTTCATTGTGGAAAACAGTGCCACGCAGGAGCTGCCAGAAGAATCAGTTTTCTCGGACAATGGGTGCATAAAGGCCATAATTCAGCCCTATGTCTTGCCGCATAAAACAAAATTCGCATCGGACGATGACTATCAGCTGGCAGGCGGGCCTAAAGGCTGGAACTATCACCAAGGCATCTATGTCTATAGAAACAAACGATTGATTATTTGCGGAACATGGTTTGACTACATCAAAAAAGAACCTGCATACAACCTTGCTCGCATAAAAATTGATATATCATCAGCCAGTGATGAGGATTGGAAAATCGACATCAAAAAATCCACAGCATCTCTGCCTAGTTATGTTAGAGAAGCTGTCGAGCGGGAAATCGATCTCTGCACTGAGGCATCGGCTCGTGTATACAATTCTCGCGGAAACTATTCGAAGTCAAATGTTAGCACTCCCAATCTGGATTATGTGTGGGAACAACGAAAAAAGGATGGTAGATATTCTTTTTATATCAACCGAAAGCATTCTTTGCTGAACACTATAAAAAAGCAACTGGATGAGCAGGGAAAGAAAACACTATTCGCATATCTTTCTTTAGTTGAAAATTTTGCACCTTTCATGATGTCTGGAGTTACGGATTCTTTGCAGAAGGGAAAGAATAATGCTACCTTTGATAAAACGTCTCTGGAGTATCAGATTCAAATCAAAGAATTAGAGGATATGATTAAAATTTTCATGTCCCAAGGATTCACAAAGGATGAAATACAATCAACACTGCTGGATATGGCTAACTATAGGCATCTCCGCGATGACATCATCAGACTTGTGGGGGAAGCACAATGATTAATATACCGAAAGATTTAAGTGATATCGAAGTTGGTATATACAAAAGCGGATACAGCTACTGTGAAAGCCTTGTAAAAGTGAAACATATGGCAATTGCCAAAGCAGTCGAGAATACGGCAGAGAGATATGGTGCCTTGAAAATGATATCTGATATGGACTGCTTTAAAGAGTTCCTGTTTCGTGAAGTGACTGCCTATACAGAGCCATCCATTGGCGTTAGTGATCCGAGTTTGAGTGACAAAAATTGGTGGAATGAACTTAAGCATACACCGAGTTTCAAGCCAGAATATTGGAGCCGTTACTATGATTATTTGTTAAAGAAACCTTCTTGGAGCATTACAGCGGTCGAAAATATCAATTCTTCCACCGATGAAATTATGAATTCTTTGACAAATCCGCGGAAGGGCATGGCAGGTGAACGCATGGGAATGGTATTTGGCTATGTTCAATCCGGCAAAACAGCGCACTACATCGGAATGATCAATAAGGCTTATGATGCAGGGTATCGTATTGTGATTGTTCTATCTGGTATTCACAATAGTCTTCGCAGTCAGACTCAGTCGCGTATTGATGAGGAAGTGCTTGGATATGAAACAAGCCTAGAAAGTATCGGAGATATGACGCGGGAGCGTAATGCAATTGGCGTTGGTATAGGCCCCTATAACCAAGTTGAAACGCCTGTTCAATCTATTACAACGCGCGATGAAAAAGGTGATGTCAACAAAAAGACCGAGGGCGTTTCGATGATGCCGCCCCTTATGGTTGTCACAAAAAAGAATGCATCCGTCTTGCGCAAGATTCTCCGATTCTTTCGAAAAAATTACTGTGCGGAAATTATTGGAGGAAAAAAGAAAATTCCTGCAAAATATCCTGCACTCATTATTGATGACGAAGCAGATCAGGCTTCTATCAATACAAGAGCAAGCTATGATGACCAAGGCAACATTTTGGATGACTATAATCCTACAACAATTAATGGTCTGATTCGGGAACTGCTGAACATATTTGAATGCAGATCCTATGTTGGATACACAGCAACCCCTTTTGCAAACATCTTTATTCCTCCGCATATCGACGACGAAAGATATGGAACCGATTTGTTCCCCAGAGATTTTATCTATAGAGCTCCCAGAGCAGATCAATATATTGGCGCAAGGGAATTCTTTGGATTGGGCGGTGAAGACATTCCCGCAATGCCGCTTTATCGAAAAATTACGGATGGCGCAGGCTATCTCGGTAAAGGAACTAAATCTACCGATGCAGTTGGTGAGCTTCCCAAAGAACTCAAACTGGCTGTGAAATATTTTCTTCTTTCTACAGCGCTTAGAAACTGCAGAGGCCAGCGGAACAAACCTAACACAATGTTGGTTCATATTGTTCGATTCGTTGGCCAGCAAAATAAAATCAAACAGAGAATAATCAAATATTTTAAAGATGAAATCGAAAATTATATTCGATTTGGGGATCCATCAATCGAAAGTGAGTTCAAATCCATTTGGGAAGAAGACTATCTTCCGACTACAGAAAAAATGCGAGTACAGTTCAGAAAATATATAGCTGAATGCGTTGATGTCGATTGGAGCAGTATATGGGCTGAAATCAAAAGGCTAATCGCTGACAAGGAAATCAGTGTATACAGCGTCAACGGAAAGAGCGAAGATGTTCTCCTTTATAAAAACCACGAGGGAGCCCCTTTCAATGTCATTGTAATAGGAGGAGATAAACTTTCCAGGGGTTTAACGCTTGAGGGGCTGACGATAAGCTATTTTACCCGAAGTTCCAATACATATGACACCTTGATGCAAATGGGCCGTTGGTTTGGCTTCCGCCCCGGATATTTGGATGCCTGCAGATTATTTACTACGGATTCTTTGTACGCAAGTTTTTCCCATATTTCTATGGCAACGGAAGATCTTGCGGCGCAATTCGATTTTATGAATAGTGTGGTTCAAACTCCAAGAGACTTCGGATTGCGTGTTGCATCTCACCCAACGCTTGAAATTACCAGCCGCAATAAAATGAGAACGGGTCAAGAATTCAAGCGCGACTTTAGCTGTAAACTAAGCCAAACGCGTGTTTTTGATATTGATGGAGAACAGTATGACAGAAACTTTGAAGCTGTTGAAGATTTCTTGTACGCAATTAAAGGCTGCCGTATAACAACAGAGCAGTATCAAAAAACACATAATCGTAAGGCTCCCGGCGAACACATCTTTTATCAGGGCGTATCGGCACACGATGTTGCAAATTTTCTTGAGAGTTATGAAACGTCCAAAACTGCTACCAGAGCAAACAGCAAGTACATGGCAGATTACATTAGGACCATGAATGCGGATGGAATTGGCGGTGTTAAATCATGGACAGTTTGCCTAATTAATGTCAGTGGCCACGGGGAAAATTTTGACATTGCAGATCTCAAAAATATAGGTGGCGGCATTTACAGAGAAGAAGGACATGGCGTGGATTCGTATGCGGACGCTGCCATATGTTCCATTCACGCAATGACATCTGCTGGACATGAGTATCTCGATTATGACAAGCAAGCATATGACAAAGTTCTGCAGCTGAGAGAAAAGTACAAAAATGATTCTGCAACAACAAAAGTTAATGAAATTATCCGGAGAGAAACTAGAGCGTTTTCAAACGGTCTTTTGATTCTATATCCCATCGGAGATGCCGGACAACTGACCGCATTGAAGGGGAATCACAAACCACCCTTTGGTTTTGCAGCTGTATTTCCTGATCGCAATGGAAAAGGCAATCTAAAATCCTATCGTATGAATGATATTGCATTGGAGAAAGACAACGATGAGCTTTACGGCTGATATTTACAAGGAAATATTGTTTGATATATCTGCGGGAACAAATCAGACGCAGCCATTTGCGATGCGGCGGACAGCATTTAACAATGGTATTGTAGTAGTGTTTGCAATAAATGTTGCCACAAAAATGCGGTCGGCCTTTTTATCTGTGACTTCAGTGATTTCCAAATGCAAATTTCCGCACTGGAAAGGTGTCGAAATTGAAACAGCCACATTGCCTGCGTATGGAAGTGATACACCTTTTGTAGCGTTATTCCAGCTTCCAAATAGTGCCGATGATATCTTTGAAATTGTAGTTGAAGATTTGAGACGTCAGCTGAAAGCGGCGAAATGTAATGCAGACTCTTTGCCTGTTATTATCAATGTTCTGGCAAAATGGAAGAATTTCTTTGCCTCTAATAAAGAACTCGTGATGACTGAAAAGCGACAGCAAGGACTTTACGGCGAATTGTTATTTTTAAGTGAGTGTTTGGACTCGTATGGTCTTGAGTCTGTGTCACACTGGGCAGGCAGTGAGGATGAAACGCATGACTTCTATTTTGGCTCACATGCAGTTGAAGTGAAAACTACATCTATACAGGCCCCGTATTTTGCCAGTATCAGCAGCGAATATCAGATGGACAACAGCGATCTTCCCGGAAAGCTGTTTCTGCGTTTTTATGCACTTCGTACAAGCCAAAGCGGAGGAGAGACGCTTCCGGAACGGGTTGCAATCCTTCGCGGCAGACTGCATGAGAATTTATCTGAGCCGCAGAAGTTTGATGAGAAATTGAAGAAGTATGGCTACTTTGATGAAGTGACAGATAGTTATACTATCGGTTATTACCAGCGCGATAATTATTGCTTTTCTGTTGAGGATGGCTTTCCCAAAATTACAAAAAGTAACTTGCCGCAGGGTGTCTCAGATCTTACATACAGAATAAGCATCGCGCTTTGTATTCCTTACGCCCAAAGTATAGAGTCGGTATTTAAGGTTTTGAAAGGCGGAAACTGCTGTGCTAAACGAAAAAATCCTTGAATTCTACAGAGAATTTCAAGATGAAGTCCTTAATTATGTGAAAGAGAATAGTCCAATATCTACTAATATAGCTTTCAAAACTTTATTTTTATCATACCTTACGGAAGCAGGAGAAACTCTTGTTTCGGATTGCGCTCTAGTGGACTTTAAAAAAGATGGAGAGAATATGAAACTGGACGGATACGCGTTCAGCGAATATTTTCATTCACTTACGCTACTCGTAAGCAAGTATCAGGCCAAACCTCAGCCGGAAAAGATAAAGAAAACAGAGATTGATAAACTTTCAAGAAAAGTTTTAAAGTTTTATAAGACTTGCGGCACTGATGCCTTTGAAGCCTTGGAAGAATCCAGCGATGGTTATCAAGCGTATGAGTTTGTCAAAGCGCATAAGAATGAAATCGAAACGGTTAATATAATCCTGTTAACTAACGATGAAACAGTTCAGTATACTCCGAATGATACACATAACGGAAAAGTAACTATCCGTTTTGATGTTTGGGATATAGAACGGCTATATCAAACCGTCCTTGGCGGCGCTGCTATTGAACGCCAGCTTGTTGTAAAATTAAAGAAAAAATATGGTACTTCACTACCGCTGATTAAGGTAAAAGGAGATAACGCGATTTATGACTGTTATATTGGGGTTATCTCTGGAAGACTTTTAGCACAAATTTATGAAGCCGAGGGCCAAGATCTAATTCAGAAAAATGTACGCTCTTTTTTGCAGGCAACAGGCAATGTTAATAAAGGAATCAAAGCATCGTTAGCTAACGAGCCTGAAATGTTTATGGCATACAACAATGGCATTTCAACAATCGCAGAAAGCGTTGCTGTTGATGAGAGCCAATGTAATGGAGATATTTCGACTATTACAGAAATTACCGGGTGGCAAATCGTAAATGGCGGGCAGACCACAGCGTCAATTTACAACGCGTACAGGGCAAAACTTCCGTTGGATCAAGTGAATGTGCAAATCAAGCTGTCTGTTATCAAGCAGAAAGATCGGGCAGAGGATATTATTCACAATATTTCCAAATATGCCAATAGCCAAAACAAGATTAACATGTCTGACTTTAACGCAAATGATGCATATCACGTGAAGATGGAGCGCCTATCCAGAGCAACTCCTATTCCCGTTGCAAAAGGAAAGTCGACAGACTATTGGTTCTACGAGAGAGCTCGCGGACAATATTTGGTTGAACTGAATCGCCAGCCTTCTGCGACAGCAAAAAAAGAGTTTAAAAACCGCTGTCCCAAAAGTCGTTGCATTTCTAAAACTGTAGCAGCAAAGTGCATGATGGCATATCAAGGTCACCCAGATATTGTAAGTAAAGGTCTGGAGACGAATTTCATCTATTTTTCAGATATGGTCTCAGACGGTACATTCCCGGAACCATCAGAGCAGAGCTATACTGAGATGATTGCCAAGGTGATATTGTTCAATAGCTGCGATAAAATCATCAAAAATCTAAAATTTGGCGGCTTTAAAGCTCAGCAGGATTATTACACTATTGCTCTTATCGGGAAATATTATTCAGACTTATTCCATCCTCAGGAAATCTGGAACAGCCAGATGATTAGTGCAGAAATGGCGAAGACTATAGAGGAATTAGCCTTCTTCGTATGGAATCACTTCCAGAATCCTACAGTTCCGGGAGTAAATGTAGGCCAGTGGTGTAAAAAAGAAGAATGTTGGGAGCTTTTGCAAGCGCGTTATGAAAATGAATATATGCAGAGGTAAGGTCCATGTACAAGGTTGTTGACTTGTTTGCAGGAGCCGGCGGCCTAAGTTTGGGCTTTATGCAAACAAAAAAGTACGATATAAAAGTAGCATTTGAAAATAATCCGGCTATGCAGAAAACATATAAGAAGAATCATATGGGTGTCGATGTACGAGATGACGTATGCTTAGCTGATTATGATGACATTCAAAAAAAATACGGTAAGATTGATGTCGTTATTGGCGGGCCTCCGTGTCAAGGATTTTCAAATGCAAATCGGCAGAAGAACCATGCGATAAGCCAAAATAACATGTTGGTAAAACAGTATATTAGAGCAATTCGTGAACTGAGCCCCAAGGCTTTTGTTATGGAAAACGTCAGCATGTTGCGATCTGATGTGCATCGCTTTTATTTGGATGAAGCGGACAATGAATTGTTTGGCCAAGAAAAATATGAGATTCATATGCAGAACACAAAGCTTGTCCTTTTAGATAAAGCCTATATGTTCGACTGTGCAAAAACTATTGCAAGATCTCCATCAGCAATTACTGCAAATATTTGGCCTGAGGATTGTTATGTTTCTCTAAATGTGGTTTATAAAATGTCAAAAAATCATCAAAAACTTCTCAAGACATTGAAAAAGCACAAGAAAAAATTGCTGGAATATGCTGATGTATATGCAGATGAAAGGAAAAAAAGCGATATAGAAAGCAACGATATAGCGCTTCGTTCCTATGAGGCTTTTAGCGCAATAAAGCAATTTTTTGATGAAAAATTAGAAGCTGATAAATTAAAAGATGTGATTGAACCTGCCATTATGATTCAACGAATGCTAAGCAAGTCGAAAGAAATATTCGACAATCATCTTGTTGTAGATAAGTGCGATTACGCAGAAAATGGAGATTTAGTTGCATATATCAAGTCATACGCGGTATTTGATTACTTAAAGGCACTTCTTGGTACAGATTCAAACGGATATGAAATAAATCAAGATGTTCTTTGTGCGGCTGATTTTGGTGCACCTCAAAAAAGAAAACGTTTTATTGTGATTGGCATAAAAAAATCATTGACAGATACTGTGCAATTGCCAATAGGGATTTTTTCTGAAAAGGACTATCGGACGGTACAAGATGCAATTGGTGATTTGCAGAATGTTCCAACTGTAACCGATGTTGCAGAAGATATTGGAACACCACTAAAAAAGGCTGATGATATAAGCGAACTTGGAAAATCACTTCGTGATACTGACACGCTGTTTAACCATATCATTACCAAGACAAGAGAAACCGCTATGGAGCGGTTTAAGGTAATAAAACAAGGCGAGAACTTTCATTCTCTAAATGACTCTTTAAAAACCAACACATATACAGATGCAAATCGCACACAGAATACTATATACTTGAGACTTGCATATAATCAACCAAGCGGTACAGTAGTTAACGTGCGTAAATCCATGTGGATTCATCCAGAGCTTAATCGAGCAATAAGCATTCGAGAAGCAGCACGGCTGCAGACGTTTCCAGACAGTTTCATTTTCTGCGGCTCTAAGGATAAACAGTATCAGCAGGTTGGCAATGCTGTTCCACCTATTATGGCTAAGGCGATTGCAGAAAAGCTTGCAGATCAGCTTGAGCAGATAGAAAAACGGTATGAAAGATAAAATGGCTGATAATCATTCAAAAGAAATACGCAGTAAAAACATGTCACATATTCGGAGTACAAACACAAAGCCTGAAGAACTTGTCAGAAAGCACCTGTTTTCTAGGGGCTTTCGATACAGGAAAAATGTACGCAACTTGCCTGGATGCCCCGATATTGTTTTGCCTAAGTATCATACAGTCATTTTTGTGAATGGCTGTTTCTGGCACAAACATAATTGTGGTCGGTTCGTATGGCCTTCTTCAAATATCGAATATTGGATACCTAAAATTAACCGAAATGTAGAACGAGACATCGAAAATCAAAAAAAGCTGACAGATATGGGGTGGAAAGTGTTAATTGTTTGGGAATGTGAGTTGAAAAAGACTTCTCAGAAAGAACGCCTCGAAAAGCTTTGCAATGAAATCATATCATAGAGCATCTGTCCTCTGCATGAACTGTAGTTTCAACAAGAAAATAATAGTATGTGATAACATCTTTTTTTGTGACATACTCGCGAATTTCGAAATGAGGTTAAGCAGTCATGGAAAAACCCACAATCTTTTTTAGCCATTCTGCAAAAGACAGGAATGTAATTCTTCCCATCAAAGAAAAACTTATAAAAATCACCAGCGGTGTCATTCAAATTTTCATGTCGAGTGATGGGCAAAGTATTCCGTTTGGAAACAACTGGATACACAAAATAGAAGATGGCCTAAACAATGCCAAAATCATGTTTGTATTTGTCACACCAACTTCTATTGAATCTGGATGGATTTACTTTGAGGCTGGATTTGCTTATTCAAAAGGCATTGATGTGATTCCTGTTGGTGTTGGAATTGACATTGGTTCTATAAGACCTCCTCTCAGTCTTTTACAAGGTTTTAATATCACTTCAAGCGAAAGTCTAAACAACTTTGTGACAGTAATAAATAAGAACTTTGACTTGAGTTTCGAACCAACATTTGATGAAGAAGACTTTGCACACTTGTTTCGCGATTTTAGAGAAATGAAATCGGACTTGAATTTTGATAATATTTTCTGTTCCGCCGATTATAGTATTTTTGCAAGCAAAAGCAAGCCGGAAAATTGCGGCGGAAGGAGTAATATTCTTGACGTCCTTAATGTGATACAAAATTATTTAGAAAATAACAATTACACATTCTCTGCAAATAAAAATAAGGACGGAACCGTTACAGGACTATTAGTTAATGGACTAAAATTTAGGTGTATCTCAGCTAATTCGCAAATGCATATAAGAGATTGGGAAGAGTTGCGAGTCACTATGTCAATGTTTTCGTTTGAAAGTTCTTTTGAGCTGCTGAAATCTCTAATCCAATATGCTGAAATAAAAGATGGAGCATATCTTCGTTTTGTACCAAATACAGGATACAGATACGTTACATCGGAAGAAACCTTGTCTGCCATTGCATATAAAAACTCCAATTTGCTTATCCCTGATGGCAAAAGCATGGGTACATATCGTTTTTGCAATGAAAATGTACGCTTTACGATTCTCGATAAAAACAAGTATTACAATGCTGAACCTGCTCAGTATATTCTTAGCATCGGCTTTAGACCGGAAGATACGACTTCAGAACAGATGCTTAATTGTATCCGAAATCTGATTGATATTGGAATTATTGCCAAAGACGATGCATCCAGTTAATTCAGAAGAAGTCTCATTATATTGCCCCCTCTTTTCTGCCTTGAAAAAGCCAATATGAAATGATATACTGTTGAATCATAGGAAAACTTGTTAAAAAAATTTCGTGGCAAAGTGCTTGGGAAATCATGGTATAATACTCTTAAATTGAAGGGAGGGGGCTATGGACAATACCCAATTACAATACATCAAAATTCAATCGCAATACATTGATAAGTTAGAGCAATTTGAAAAGTGCATTATCAAGGCCGCAAAAGCGGCGCACTCACTTGCTGACACGGCAGAGAAAAAATGCGGGCAGGCATGGGCAGCGTTGGAATCAGGCAACATGGATGTTATGCGGAATACAATCCAACAGTATATTTCTCGGTACGGACAGGATTGGGCACGTTTTCGAGGAGTCCAGATACAGCGTATAGATGGATATGCCTATGCACGACTCTCCGCTGCAGACCTTGTTCAACAGCTGCACTGCATTATTGCACTGGTATATGAAGACACGGGGCTGAAATCTGTAAGCAAAGAAGCCTTTCGGGAATGCGCCAAAAGATTGCTGAAGCAGTCTAAAATATTTACAGATAAAGAACTAGACTCAATGTTCGCATAAAAGCAGAATAGCAGTAAAAAGGTAAAGCCCACATGCTGGATTTTATATCCAACCTGTGGGCTTTGTCTAACTCATACCGTATCTTGTCCTGCGGCTTGCCCCGAAGCTTATGCCCAAGTCTATTGAACAAGATACCCATAATGGCGCATCTGGCGGCGGATAAGGGCTTCACAGCGGTCGCAAATTTCTTGGCTATAGGCGGTTCGATAGCTATCGATGAACGCCTTTACATCGTTTGTGCTAAAGTTGAAGTGAAGCTGTATGCCGTATAATTCCTCAGCAGCATCTAACTGTTCGTCAAAATATCTCGAAAAAGGCTTGGCTTCAACGG
>ULPD01013006.1_pt1 | contig 11590 bp, 9 predicted proteins | sample 1953161 | NCBI WGS metagenome assembly ULPD01 (sample SAMEA4835619, study PRJEB28245) | human gut metagenome | biome: gut microbiome; material: fecal sample | place: Denmark | collected 2008
AAGAAGATCGCTGAATTGCTGAAGACGCGTATTGAAGTATTTCCAGATATCAAAGAGAAGATTGATTTCTTTGAGGAATTACCAGAGTATGATGTAGCGATGTATACACACAAGAAGATGAAGACCAACACAGAGAATTCATTGGAAGTGTTGCAAGATATGTTACCACGACTGGAGGCAATGACAGATTTCTCAATTGATGAGATTGAGGAAGTATGCAAAGCCTATATCGCAGAAAAAGAGTTGAAAAATGGTCGTGTACTGTGGCCACTTCGAACTGCAGTTTCCGGCAAACAGATGACACCGGGCGGTGCATATGAGATTATGGAAATCCTTGGAAAAGAGGAGTCGCTTGCACGTATCCGTAAGGGAATCGAAATGCTGAGCGAGGCAGCAGATGAAGAATAGAAGATCAAAAGTAATTCATACAGGGGCAACGTTAATGCGTTGCCCTTTTATTGAGTAGGAGGATTATGAGGAAACTAAACGAAGAGCAGAGAATTGCTGTATCGCATTTTGCCGGACCGATGTTAGTTTTGGCGGGACCTGGTTCCGGAAAGACATATACAATTACAGAGCGTATCAAACGATTGGTTAATGAGCATGATGTAGCTCCCGGCAATATTTTAGTCATTACCTTTACGAAAGCGGCTGCTGCTGAGATGAAGCAGCGCTATTTGGCAGAGGGAGGCAAAGGAGGTGTTCAATTTGGAACATTTCATGCGGTTTTCTTTACGATATTAAAATATGCTTATCATTATAGTGCAGATAACATTATACGTGACGAGATGAAGTATCGTATTTTGCGGGATCTGGTTGCTGAAAGCAGATTAGAAATACAGGATGAAAATGAGTTTCTGGTGGATCTGACTGCGGAGATCAGTCGTGTGAAAGGAGAGCGGATAGAGCTGGAGCACTATTATTCGCCGATCTGTCCGGGGGATACATTTCGACAGATATTTACGAAATATCAACATTGCTTAGAGAAGAAGCGGCTTATTGACTTTGATGATATGCTGGTATATTGCTACGAACTTTTGGAACAGCGGCCGGATATTCGCGCACTGTGGCAGCAAAAATATCCATATATTTTGATCGATGAATTTCAAGATATTAATCGTGTCCAATATGAGACAGTTAAACTGTTGGCGCAGCCGAAAAACCATCTTTTTGTAGTAGGAGATGACGATCAATCTATATATGGATTCCGAGGAGCACGACCGGATATTATGAAGCAATTTCTGGCGGATTATAAAAACGCACAAATATGTAAGCTGGGGGTAAACTACCGCTGCAGTGCCAATATTGTAAAAGCGGCAGGGAATCTGATCGCCCATAATCAAAATCGTTTGCCAAAGGACATCCTCGCAGCGCATGAGGCGGGAGCTGAGGTCAAGAACCTTTGTTATGAAAAAAGTGCTGAGCAAAATGAAGCGATACGGCAGCAGATTTTGGAGTATCGTAAAGAGGGAGTTTTGTACAGGGAAATGGCAGTACTGTTTCGAACCAATCCTCAGGCGCGCGGACTGACGGTAAAGCTGATGGAGTATAACATTCCTTTTGAATTAAAGGAGCATTTGCCAAATTTATATGAGCACTGGATCGCAAAAGATATATTGACCTATATCGAGGTGGCGCAAGGGGCAAGGGAGCGAAGTAAGGTGATGCGTATCATTAATCGACCAAAACGCTATGTACATCGGAATGCTTTTACGGAAACTTATGCAGATTTTGAAGAATTAAAATTATTTTATGAAGATAAAGATTGGATGGTTGACCGTATTGAGCAATTACAATCAGACCTTGCCATGCTGGTGTCGCTAAAACCATATGCTGCCATTAATTTTATTCGTAAGGGAATCGGTTACGATGAATATATTCGAGAATATGCAGAGTACCGGGGAATTCGCGCTGAGGATATGTTTGATATATTAGATGAATTACAGGAAGATGCGAGAGCGTGTGAAACCACGGAGGCATGGTTTGACTATATAAAACAATATGGTGAGGCGCTACAGGAGCAAGAAAACAAAAAATACGAAACCAAAGAAGATGCGGTACAGCTATTGACAATGCATGGTGCCAAAGGATTGGAATATGAAATCGTGTTTCTTCCGGATGTCAATGAAGGTGTTGCCCCTCACAACAAAGCGGTTTTGGATGCAGATGTGGAAGAAGAACGACGACTTTTTTATGTTGCAATGACGCGCGCAAAAACAAAGCTAATTATGAGCTATGTAAAGACCAGACTTCATCATGAAACTGATCCGTCGCGTTTCTTGGACGAGATATTCCCGGAATCTGCCAAAAGTCAGACATAACAGTAGCAGGCGAACAGTGGAATCTGTCAACAGTCAGAAATGACAGCATTATGCGAACAGTGGAATCTGTCAACAGTCAGAAATGACAGCATTATGCGAACAGTGTGGGAAATGATCATTAATTAACTCAAAAATAAACTTTCCCGGGAAAAAATTAAAAAAAGGGTGTAAAGATGCGCAAGGTATTGTATAATAAGGAAGTTCGAGTGGCTTTGAAAAGCAGCCAACTTTGCAGAGAACCGTTTTGGAAGTAACGAAATGAATGGAGGAAAATATGGCACTTAGTAAAGAGGACATTTTTAAGACAGGTCCCTCTCCGGAAGAGGAAAAATATAATACTGCCGTAGAACTGATGGATGCAATCGACTGTGTCGAGAGATTTGAGAGAGCGGTAACGTCGCTTCGCTCCGCAGCCGCCATGTTTGAGGAGTTGGGAGATTATGAGGATGCCAGGAAGCGTCGTAAGCAGTGCGCAGATAAGGCAGATCAGATAGAACGTGAAGGTTGCGAGAAAACCTTACAGACGGCGAAAGATATGTATGACAAAGCAAAAACAAAGAGTGACTACATTGCTGCAAATAGTGAGTATCGGAGATTAAAGAAATTTGCAGCATATGCAGATAAAGCAGAAGCAGGAGACAAAGCTTGCCATGCGGGGATTCGCAAGATTGAAACGCGCAAAGTGTATAAGCGTCGCGCTATTGCATTGGCAGTAATTGTTGTTATCTGTACGGTGATCATGGTAACTCCATTGTCGTATATCGTAAAAGGTTTTGGGCATAAAATGCTTGGCGATTACAAAGCTGCCATCAATTCTTATGATCAGGTAGAATATTTGCCGGGTGTAGGAACAATGAAGAAATCCTGTTATTACAAGATCGCCAAGAAATATGACGATGATAATCACCATAAGAAGGCAATGAAAGTATACCGTTTAGCGGGTGCATATGCAGATGCAGAACACCGCACAACCCGTTACCAAAAACGCTTTATGCGTAAGGCAGAGATTGGAACTAAAGTATACTATGCCGGAATGCGCTGGATGGTATTGGATAAAGCTCTGTTAGGGGAAAAAGCGATGTTGATTCGCAGTACACCGCTGAGTAAGGAGGAATTGCCATCCGGAAAAGAGGGCGAGAATCTAAAAGGCAAGAAATTGACAGAGTTCCTGAATGGAAAATTTACGAGTGCTAATTTTAGTGATCGTGAAAAGGTAATGATGGGAAAAGAAATTACGGCAAAAAAACGTGCCGGTATGCAAACGGTTGAGACCAAAAAAGAAGATATTGTTAAGAATCCAATATTTGTATTGCCGGAAGATACGATTTCAGAATATAAAGACAATCTTCCGCCCGACTGGGATCCGAACGGAATCTACCCGGTTGTATGGGTAAGTTTCCGATAAATTGAAACAGGACCTGCGTGACGTGCCGGACATGTGTTTATCAGGATCTGCGTGACAGGCCGGGTATTTGTTCATCCGGACCTGCGTGACGTGCCGGTCGTTAAATCGTTATACTGGAATTAGAAAGTCCCTGGATATACTTACGGTATTCCAGCGGGCTTTTTCCTGTTTCAGCCTTAAATTTTCTTGAGAAATAATTACTGTCTGAAAAACCGCAGAGTAAAGCGATCTCTGTGATCGAAAGATGAGGATTTTGCAGAGCTTTCATAGCGGCCTGAATGCGCAATATCGTCATATATTTTGTAGGACTAATGCTGTATATGCGCTGAAAGATCCGGCGGAAATGTCTGGAGGACAATCCGGAATACTGTGCCAGTTCTTCGATGGATAAATCTTCATTGTAATGATTTTCCATATAAGCAATAGTATTTGCGATGGAAACAACCTCTTTACTGTCAGATTTTTGGGACACGTCATAAAAACGTGACAACGAAGTAAAAAGCTGTGAGAGCAGACTGATGATCATTGTCTGATAGCCGGGGAGCTTAGTTTCGTATTCATTTTTGAGTGAAACGATCAACCTGTGGATTTCTTCATATTGTGCTAAGTTCAACGTTAATTGTCGTTTAAAACCTTGGGTTTTGGTTAAGGTGGGTTCAATGACAAAAAGTGCATGAAAGCCTGCCGTTGTTTTAATATCACTTTGATAGTCCAAAAAATAGGACAGGTGGAACATGATATTACATATATGAAAATTTTTGGGGTGTTTATAGCCGTGTGCAGTATTATTACTGATCACAAAAACATCCCCCTTACGGATTGGATACTCTTCTCCGTCCACCACATGTGTGGCGGTGCCGCTCAGCACGATCACAAGCTCTGAAAAATCGGCATGTGTATGTAGACACAGATCTTCGTCATGTGTTCCATATTGTATAAAAAAAGGAAATGTTTCATCCTGTGTAAACCAATTCAAAAAAAAATCCATACGAAATCTCCATTCTATCTTCAGCACGTTTCTTTTGGTTGAAAATACAAACATTACTCCATGGTTCTATACCCCCCGTTCTGATGTTCCACACTGTCTCTGCGCTGAAAACACAGACATTACTCCATGGTTCTATACCCCCCGTTCTGATGTTTCGCACTGTCTCTGCGCTGAAAACACAAACAGTACTCCATGGTTCTATAACCATTTTCGCAAGTCTGAAAATGAAAGATATACGTCTTTTTGTTCTATTGAACCACAAACATTCTTTTTGTATAATACACACAGTAATAGGGTTATGGTCGAACGATATTTATCGTTTGCATCATAGTAATTTTACAATGAAAAGTTATTCTCGTCAAAATAAATATCACGATGCGAGAGCAAACTAACAGTTGCACCGAATATCCTATCGAAGAACAGAACGGAGGTTAACTATGGCAAATCCTTATTTACCATCTTGGGAGTATATCCCGGATGGAGAACCAAGAGTATTTGGGGATCGCGTATATGTATACGGATCACATGATCGTGTGGATTGTGAAAGATTTTGTGATTACAAATTAAAGGTGTGGTCTGCATCTGTCCATGATTTGAGTCATTGGACATGCCACGGAGATATTTTCCGATCAAAGGCAAAAGAGGGCAAAACAACGGATACACCTTGGACAGAACATGAATTATATGCACCGGACGTTGTAGAGAAAGATGGTAAATATTATCTCTATGCATATATTGTAGATGCGAAAGGCTGTGTAGCGGTGAGTGACCGACCGGAAGGCCCATTTATGATGCTGTCCCAGTATCAGTACAATATACCGGATCATTATGACAACGGTACGTTTATCGACCCGGGTGTATTGGTTGATGATGACGGAAGAGTATACGTGTATTGTGGATTCTTGGGATCTTACATGTGTGAACTGAACGGGGACAATATGTATGAAGTCGTGGATGGAAGTTATCAGACGGACATTATTCCGGTTACGGAGACGGAGGATGGATTTTTTGAAGCCTGTTCCCCACGAAAAGTAGGAGATACCTATTATTTGATCTATTCACCTAAAATTGGCGGCAGGCTTGCATATGCTACATCGGATTCTCCAACCGGGCCATTTACATATCGAGGATATATTGTGGACAATGGTGCCGACTATCCGGGTGGTAATAATCATGGCTCCATCTGCCAGATTAACGGACAGTGGTATATTTTTTATCATCGCATGACCAATGGCTCGATCATGTCGCGCAGGGGCTGTGTGGAGCGGATCGAGATATTAGAAGACGGCACGATCCCAACCGTGGAAATGACATCTCTTGGATTTGAGGAGTCGTTGAATCCGTATGAAGCAACGGCGGCAGATACGGGATGTGTTCTGAAAAACGTACAGATAAAAACTGCTCAATTGGAGGAAAACGTTGAAAGCACAGACCAGCATTTACGCAATGAGCAGGAAGCAGATACAACGGAGCAGCCGTCAGAGGCAGAACCTAAGGTTGACACAGAGTCAAAGGAAGAGAAAATTGAGGCAGATGAACCAGCGGCATTCATCACAGAATTAGATCCTTTTACAAGAATCATCACTAATATTACCGATGGCTGCGTAATGGGCTGGAAGTATTTTGATTTTGGCGATGATTTTACCGGAGATGAAATGACATTTATGGCAAAAGTACATCCGCGGGGCTGTCATGGCAAACTGCATATTTGTATCGACGATGAGCAGACAGAAATTGGCGTGGCAGAGTTTGAGCGAGATAGCACTACGCTTCGTACAAAAGTGCAAAACGTCACAGGAAGACATGCGGTTTATCTGATCGCACAGTCAGAATATAATGGATGGTCAGCTTGCTATTTTGAACGTCGCCAGTTATTCGACCTAGAGGCGTTCCAATTTTGCAAATAGAGGATTTCACAGCAAAGTTGTTTATCCTTAGGACGTTCCAATTTTGCAAATAACACCCTTGCCCACAATTAGTAGTTTACCTTATGCTTAATTTTTGATAAAATATTATCAGTATTATGCAGGATGCGCTCTCGCGAAGTTCATACATATTATTTCGAGAGCACATTAGATAAAAAGGAGGAACTGCTAAATGAAACAGTTAATGATAGGTAACGCTGCAGTTGCACGAGGTCTGTATGAAGCGGGCTGTGGCGTTGCTTCCAGTTATCCGGGTACGCCAAGTACCGAGATTACGGAAGAAGCAGCTAAGTACGATGAGATTTATTGTGAGTGGGCGCCAAATGAGAAAGTAGCACTGGAAGTGGCTTTTGGTGCTGCCGTAGCGGGAAAACGCAGTTTTTGCGGAATGAAGCACGTAGGACTTAATGTCGCAGCAGATCCGTTATTCACAATCTCTTATACCGGAATCAATGCCGGAATGATCATCGGTGTTGCGGACGATGCGGGTATGCACTCATCCCAGAACGAGCAGGATTCAAGACATTATGCGATCGCTGCCAAGGTACCAATGTTAGAGCCTTCGGATTCTGCAGAGGCACTTGCATTCACAAAGATCGCTTATGAAATTTCTGAGAAATATGATACGCCGGTATTCATGAAAATGTGTACCCGTGTTGCACATTCACAGAGTTTGGTTGAAACATCCGAACGTGTGGAGCCGGCACTCAAAGAATATAAGAAAGACATAGCAAAATATGTTATGATGCCGGCAAATGCGAAACGCCGCCATCCAATTGTAGAGCAGCGTACCAGAGACTTGATCGCATACGCTGAGACAACACCACTCAACCGTGTTGAGATGGGTGATACTAAGATCGGAATTATAACATCTTCAACTTCGTATCAATATGTGAAGGAAGTGTTCGGAGACAATGCAAGTGTCCTGAAATTGGGACTGATCAACCCGCTTCCTGAAAAATTAATTCTTGATTTTGCACAAAAAGTAGACAAATTATTCATTATAGAAGAATTGGATGATATTATCGAGAGCCATTGTAAGAAATTAGGACTGGATGTGACAGGTAAAGACGTATTCCCATTAGAAGATGAATTTTCACAAAATCTGGTTGCAGAAAAGATGGGTATCCCGGTAGAGGAAAGCTTGACTTTGGATGAAAACATTCCGGTCAGACCGCCGGTAATGTGTGCGGGCTGTCCTCATAGAGGAATGTTCTACACATTATCCAAAAACAAATGCACCGTTATGGGTGATATTGGATGTTATACATTAGGAGCAGTTGCGCCATTGTCAGCAATCGACGTAACAGCATGTATGGGCGCATCCATCAGCTCGATCCATGGATTTAATAAAGCGCGTGGCGAAGAATCTGAAGGCAAGACCGTTGCCGTGATCGGAGATTCTACATTCATGCATTCCGGAATGACCGGACTTGCTAACATTGCTTATAACATGAGCAATTCAACAGTTATTATCTTAGATAATTCCATTACGGGAATGACAGGTCATCAGCAGAATCCAACGACCGGTTACAACATCAAGGGCGATCCGGCAGGTAAGATCAATCTTGAAGCACTTTGCAAGGCGATGGGCTTTAACCGCGTTCGTGTCGTTGATCCATACGATCTGGAAGCATGTGATAAGGCAGTCAAAGAAGAACTTGCTGCCGCTGAGCCATCCGTGATCATCAGCAGAAGACCATGTGCACTTCTCAAATATGTCGAGGTAAAACCTCCTTTGAATGTTGATAAAGACAAATGCAAGGGCTGCAAAATGTGCATGAAGCTTGGCTGTCCGGCAATTAGTATTAAGGGCGGCAAAGCGCAGATCGACAACACACTTTGCGTTGGCTGCGGTGTTTGTAAACAGCTTTGCAAATTTGATGCAATTACGGAATAGGAGGACGCAAAAATGACGAAAAATATTATGATCGTAGGTGTAGGTGGTCAGGGTTCTCTGCTTGCCAGCAAGCTTTTAGGACATGTACTTCTCAGTCAAAATTATGATGTAAAAGTATCTGAGGTACACGGAATGAGTCAGCGCGGAGGAAGCGTTGTAACATATGTGCGCTATGGTGACAAAGTGTATTCACCGATCATTGACAAAGGACAAGCAGATGTTATTATCTCTTTTGAAAAATTAGAGGCAGCCAGATACATGAACTATCTCAAGAAAGGCGGCAAGATTGTCGTTTCTGATCAGGAAATCGACCCGATGCCGGTTATCACGGGAGCAGCAGAGTATCCGGAGAATCTCATCGAAAAGATGAAAGCTGCCGGGGCGGATATTGATGATATGGATGCATTGTCTCTTGCTATGGAGGCAGGCAGTCCAAAAGCGGTAAATATCGTGCTTATGGGACGAGTATCACGTTACTTCCCGGAGATCAGCGAGGAAGCTTGGCTGGCGTCTTTGGAAGCGTGTGTACCGCCGAAGTTCTTGGAGATGAACAAGAAAGCGTTTATGCTGGGACGCAACTAGAATAAAGATATATTAGCGGTTTACAATGCGAAGGAAATTCGCAAAGCAAGTTTTGGGAGGGGAAGCTCCCGAACTTGCAATATGAGAGAGGAATGGGTGAATACCATGGCACAAAATTATTTTCAGCCGGAAATCGAAACGATGCCGGTAGAAGAAATCAAGAAACTGCAGAGTGAGCGACTTGTTAAGCAGGTGAAACACATCTACGACAATGTTCCATTCTACAAAAATAAAATGGACGAGGCAGGGATCAAACCGGAAGATATTCATGGCGTTGAGGATCTGCATAAATTACCATTTACGGAGAAGGACGACTTAAGAGATCAGTATCCATATGGACTGTTAGCGATGCCATTAAAGGATTGTGTACGCATCCAGTCAACCAGTGGTACAACAGGAAGACGTGTGGTAGCTTTTTATACACAGCATGATCTGGATCTATGGGAAGACTGCTGTGCCAGAGCGATCGTAGCAGCCGGTGGTACCAAAGAAGATATTGTGCATGTATCCTATGGTTATGGATTATTTACCGGTGGTTCCGGCTTAAATGGCGGTTCCCACAAAGTTGGATCCCTAACGATCCCAATGTCTTCCGGTAATACAGAGCGTCAGATTCAGTTTATGACCGATCTGGGATCCACGATCCTTTGCTGTACACCGTCTTATGCAGCATATTTGGCAGAGAGTATTCATGAGAAAGGCGTACAGGATCAGATTAAGTTAAAGGCAGGTATCTTTGGTGCAGAGGCGTGGACTGAGGAGATGCGACATGATATTGAGGAAAAACTTGGTATCAAAGCATATGATATCTATGGCCTGACAGAGATTTCCGGACCGGGTGTAGCCTTTGAGTGTTCTGAGCAGAACGGCATGCATGTCAATGAAGATCATTTTATTGCAGAAGTAATCAATCCAAAGACGGGGGAGGTTCTTCCGGATGGAGAAAAAGGTGAGCTTGTATTTACAAGTATCACGAAAGAGGCATTCCCGCTGCTTCGTTACCGCACGAGAGATATTTGTATCTTGAGCCGCAAGAAATGTTCCTGCGGGCGTACACATATCAAAATGACAAAACCGTTGGGTCGCAGTGATGATATGTTGATCGTCAAAGGTGTGAATGTATTCCCATCACAGATCGAAACGGTATTGATGAATAAAGGATATGCGGCAAATTATCAGATCATCGTTGATCGTGTCAACAACAGTGATACGATCGAGGTACAGGTGGAGATGACGCCGGAGATGTTCTCAGACAGCATGAGCGAAGTTACGGCAAAGGAGAAGGAATTGGTAACTGCATTGAAAGCAATGCTTGGTATTTATGCGAAAGTAACTCTTGTAAATCCGAAAACAATTACAAGAAGTGAAGGTAAGGCGGTACGCGTTATCGATAAGAGAAATTTGTATAAATAATGTAAAAATGAATGGGGGTGTCCACTATGATGGTTAAGCAGATTTCTGTATTTTTGGAAAACAAGCCGGGTAAATTAAAAGAGCTGACCGATGTACTTCGTGAAAATAATATTAATATGCGTGCATTATCGGTTGCGGATGCGCAGGACTTTGGTATCGTTCGATTGATCGTTGATGATGTCTACAATGCATCCACAGTGATAAAAGATGCAGGTTATGTATCTTCTACGAAGGATGTTATGGCGATTGAGTTGTCGGATCAGCCGGGAAGTCTGGCAAATGTGTTAGATATTTTTGGCGAGAATGGGATCAATGTTGAATATATGTATGCTTTTAACACGCATACATCCGGTAAGGCGCATTTGATCTTCCGTGTTACCGATATTAAGAAAGGTGCAGAAGTGCTGAAAGCGAGCGATGTTCGTCTGATCAGTCAGGAAGACTTAGCGAAACTGTAAAGAAATGTTACGTGCAACATAAAGAATGGCTGTCCTGCAGTTTGATCCGCAGGACAGCTGTTTCTTTACTTTTTTATAGGAAACTGCTCACAATGTGGTGTTATACCACCAAGAATTGCTTTAGCAATTCTTGCAGAGCAAAAAACGTAGGCTTTGCTCTTTTATAAGTTATGGCATAAATAGTTGTTTATTCGTATAAGGAAATTCCAAATCTAACTTTGCGGTAGATCTTAAAAATAATGACAGCGATCAAGCCGATCACCGTGCCGCCAGTTAAAACAATTCCAAAAATACTTCCAATAATAATTAAAATCCACAATGGTATACTCATAATAATCCTCCATAAATCTAAAAATAAGAACGCTAGACTTTTTATTACGCTACTCGCTATCGTGGATTAAAGCGGCTTTTTACCATCCTGCCGCTGTATATAACGCAGAATTGTCCTGCAGCTAAAGGTAATATTGCCAATGCAGGTACAGTCTGCCATTTCCGAAATATAGGAAATCTTTGAATCTAAAATATGTACCAAGGACAAGAATACTCGTACTTTTGCATTGCTTCTGCGACCGTCTCTTACACCACGCAGACTGGAGGC
>ULPD01023092.1_pt1 | contig 11584 bp, 5 predicted proteins | sample 1953161 | NCBI WGS metagenome assembly ULPD01 (sample SAMEA4835619, study PRJEB28245) | human gut metagenome | biome: gut microbiome; material: fecal sample | place: Denmark | collected 2008
GTTTGAGCGTTATGCCGAGATGCAGCTTATCTTCTTGCAAAGATAATGCAAATCATCGATTTTTCAAAATCAACGCAATGTTTTTTGAAAATATGTCAAAAGTGAACATAAAGAGTCATGCCTATAAGTGTGTACCCCGCATAAAATATTCACAAAATCAGACTTTATTAGCCGGTTACGTATAAGCGACTCGCATAAAACTTACAGGCAACAACAGCAGCGACGTGCGAATCATCAAAAAATCATAAGGAAAAAGCACGCTTATGATTAAAGTCAATCCGGGATAAAATGCTAAAGAAGAAAAACTGTAATCAAAACCATGTGTGCAGGTTTCAAATCATTAACCTATCGTTTACGCATCGTAACTCGGCCACTTATGATGTAAAAGTGGGCCGTTTTCTTAGTGAAAACCACCCATTTTTATTCGGTAAAGCAGTTGCCTTGTATCGAACATATTGTAATATGCCTTTGGGCAGACATAGCTGACCATATAAAAACAGCAGACTATGACGACAGAAGCGCGGATCAACGGCAGGGAGGACAAAAAGCGTGCCGCCCGGATTCATTTTGAAAAACCGGACGGCACGGAATATACCAACTTAGCCATTAAACGAAGTTAAAGACTGAAAGCAGGAACAGAAAACTAACATTTAGGGTGAATGTCGAGCTTAACAGGGCGAACCATGTTCTTGGCATCAAGAATGGTGTCGAGATCTTTCTGGGTAAGTATGCCCTCCTCAAGCACAAGCTCAACCACGCCGCGGCCTGTCTCCATGGCCTTCTTGGCAATCTCGGTAGAATGTTCGTAACCTATGTAGGGGTTGAGGGCAGTAACGATGCCTATGCTGCGGTTAACCTCGCGGCGGCAGTTATCCTCGTTGCTTGTGATGCCTTCAACGCAGAGCGTGCGCAGAGTGTCGCATGCGTTGGCCATAAGGTCTACCGACTCGAAGCTGCACTGAGCCATGACAGGCTCCATGGCGTTAAGCTCCATCTGTGCCGCCTCGCCTGCCATGGTGACACAAAGCTCGTTGCCGATAATCTTGAATGCCACCTGGCTTACCACCTCCGGAATGACGGGATTAACCTTTCCGGGCATGATTGACGAGCCGGGCTGACGTGCCGGAAGATTGATTTCGGCAAGACCGCAGCGCGGACCGCTGGCAAGCAGACGCAGGTCGTTGCTTATCTTGCTGAGCTTAACGGCTATGCGCTTCAGCTCTGACATGTAGCCTATCATGCAAGATGTGTCTGACGTTACGCCAACAAGGTCTTTAGCGAGGGTGATGTCCCATCCGGTAATCTCGGCCAAAGCCTTGACGCACTTATCGGCATAGCCCGGCTCTGAGCAGATGCCGGTGCCGATGGCCGTTGCGCCCATGTTGACCTCAAGGAAGTCGGCTGCAGCCTGGTCGAGATGCAGCAGCTCTGCCTCAAGTATGCTTGCAAAGCCTGAGAATGTCTGTCCGAGCGTCATCGGCACTGCGTCCTCTAACTGGGTGCGCCCCATCTTTACGATATGCGCAAACTCTTCCGACTTTTTGCGGAACGCTGCTATAAGCTCCTTGATATGCGGAACAAGGGCGAGATGGCTGGCATACAGGCCCATGTGGATAGCCGTAGGATATGCGTCGTTGGTCGACTGTGAACGGTTAACGTGGTCGTGAGGCGAGCAGTGCTCATAGTCGCCCGGCTTGAACCCCATGTGTTTCAGGGCAATGTTGGCTATAACCTCGTTGGCGTTCATGTTGGTGCTGGTGCCTGCACCTCCCTGAATCATGTCCACGGGGAACTGGTCGTGATACTTGCCGGCAAGTATGTCCTGACAAGCTGCCTTGATACCCTCATACTGAGCATCGGTAAGCAGCCCGAGCTGATGGTTGGCCTCAGCCGCAGCCCACTTGGTGTATGCCAGACCGTTGATGAACAGCGGATACTGGCTGAGATTGAACTTACTGATTGAGAAATTCTCAACGCCGCGCAATGTCTGTATGCCATACAATGCGTCTGCCGGAATCTCACGTGAGCCGAGGAGGTCGTGCTCCATACGTGTAACCTTTTCTGAATTCATAGTTTTAAGGTTTATGTTTTGACTAACTGTTTTCACAATATATATAATTAAGGTACTTCGGCGTTATGTTCTGCCTGTTGCCTTTCAGTGTCAAAGATAGTGTAAACTTTTCAATGTGTCAAATATTATTACGGTTTTAACATATTAAACGTATAATTTATCATAAAAACATCTTTAATATAGCCTTAATATGTTTCAAAAAGTCATCATGCAGTAATACAGAAAACTTGCGAAGCATCAGTATATTTATGCTTTCTACAGCCTGCCTGTCATATAACAACCAACTATCACCTGTCATGCTTGCCCACGCTCAACAATATAAACAAAAAAATGGGAGCATCCTCACGGACACTCCCACTCACCTGCAATTTGACCTTACGGCCAAAACTTAAAACTTACCTAACAATTATTTTATTTACAAGCGAATCTGTTGCTGTGTCAATGCGGACGATAACAACACCGCTGTTGACACCGCTAATAGTGCAAGTATAATTACCTTCGGGCATTACTTTCTTAAGGAGTGCGCCGCCTGCCGACCAGATGCTCACTGAGCGCAGCCCAGTGTCTGACGTAACAACAACCTGATGCGGAACGATAGAGCTTACGCTTACGTTGCCCTCAACAGGAGTTTCTGTTATGCCGGTAGTGCCTGAGCCGTGGCCTATCAGGAAGTAGCGGCCGTATGACGGACCGTTAACCGTGAGCTGATAGCCTTCGTAGAGCGGTGTCTCGCTCTGCAGCTCGGCATCGTAGATAGCGGCATCCTTAACGGCTGCAACACCGCTGAATGTAAGGGTTACAACTGAGCCGTCGGCTGCCGTAACGCCTAACGGTATGCGCTGTGCGTCCTTCAGCTGGTTGACGCTCACTGCCGTGTTGCCGGCTACGGTGTAAACCTTAGGAGCGTTGTCGGCATTACCTGTAAGTCCGCTAATCATCTGTGCGTCCTCCATGCCGAAGCCGTTGCTTGCCGAAGCAGTATAGCGCACAGCCGCGCTGCTTGAGCCTTCAGCGTCTTCTGCCGTTATCTTAAGCGAAGTTGCCTGTGAGCCTTCACCTGTTGAAGTTGTTTCAAACTTCTGCATGGCAGAAGTGAATTTAACTATAAAATTGCCCTTTTCATCAGGTGTTGCTGTTTCAGCTATTTGAACATAGAACACCGCATATGGTGCAATAAGAGATGTCGTAGCAGTCCATCCTTCTTCAGAATCGTATGATACAGCATTAGCTTCTGACATATCGCCAATCCAATATTTCTGTGCCAGCACGTCGCTGTTGGCAGACACAAATGCCTGGACATCGAGCGGAGCCATAAACGGGTTACCTACCATCAGATACTTGCCGTCGGCAGACGGAGTAAGAGTTGCCGTTACTACATCTGAATGAACATACTGCAATGGATTGCTGCGATCAACCATCTTGCTGACAAGCAGCTTGCCTGATGTGGTACGGTCAACTGTTTTATTTTCAGCAGTACTTACTGTATATCCTGTATCAGCCTTCGGGAAGCGGAAAAGCAATTTTTCTGTAGAAGATGACTGTTGTCCCTGATTCAAAATTCCTTTAACTGAGAATCCGCCACCTGCAACATAAGGCACGCTTGCGTCGTTGTATGCAGAACTCCATTCTGTATCAAACGAAACAGGAGTATTCGTACCTTGCGAGTCTTCAACGATCTTTGCTCCTGTACTCCAGCTGCGCTGGTAAACGGCAGGATTCAGACGGTTATAATCGTTATCATTGAACGTTATATCCTTGAAATACTCTGTAGCCTGCTGTCCAGTAGTCTTCGGAGCATACCAGTCGCCGGCTACAACGCCCTGCAGCGGTGTGCTTACGGCTGTCCATTGTCCCGGAGTAATCTCCACGTCTGTCCATGCCTTGTTATAGAGCAGCTGCTCGGCATGCAGCATCTGTGCGCCCGGCTCAAAGTGGATGTCACGGCAGATGTTCACACGGTAGCGCTGTGTGGTAAGTGTGTCATTGCTGTCATAGGCCATCAGGTCATACTGGATATTCTCTGTCGGCAGCCCCATGTGAGAAGGACGATCGCTATCCCATTCTTGTTTTCCATCTGCATTCGTATAACCGGCCATATAGAGCTCAGCCTTGCTGCCTCTCGGCATAACTACATTGGAGAACAGCATAGGTACAAAGCCATTGGCCGTCGTGTTTGCGGCATTGGTCTCGTAAGTACCGTCAGTATTCTTAATGTCCGTCGCATCCGCGCGTTTCCAGTTGGCATCATTGTTCCAGTTGAGCGTGGCGACGTCCGTACCTTGCCATACCAGATATTCAGGAACGACTTTCATCTTTACCGTAAACTTACCGAAGCATGCGTTGCTGACATCACTTCCTTCTTTGCCGTGCTCCTCAAAGTGAACGGCAAAGGTATAGTAATATCCTTCCTTGGGCTGGAACCGGAAGTCGTTAGACTGCGTTGTCTCCGTATCAAAATATATTTCCATATAGTCATTGAAATCACTCTGGTCGTTATACTCTTGAGCGTGCAATGACTTTATGTAGCCGATAGGCAACGAGAATTCACTAAACCCTTCAGGGAAATATTTACTCTTATATGCGGGGTCGTCGGTATCGATAAGATATATCTTGCTATATACATCTGCAGACGTAGCCGTAACCATACCGATATATGTTGCGTTCTCTGAGACATACTTAGCACCACGCAGATCCACTCTCAACGGTTTGTTGGCTGTTGTCTCAGCTATCTGGTCCATACCTATGCGCAAGCAGGGATTGAAATCATCCGCAGGATACTGAACGGGATTAAAACCTGCATGCAACTGCGGAGCATCGCCTGAGACATTAAGTTCCAACGGAACATAATTCCAACAAACTTTTGCCCAAGAATCTTTATCGATTGTCTCGTCCGGAGGGAATATCATCGGTATCGGTTGAATAACCAATTTCAATCCTGAGTTCAATAAGGTTATATCAAGATTCTCCTTATGCAAAACCAACCGGTTGTGTGCTCCATCAGGCTCACCTGTGTCTTCTAAATATTTCTTTATAACAGAAATCATATTTTCTGTCAACTCGATGCTTTCCGACGTTCCTGTAACAGTATGTTGTCCTGGCTCCACACCAGTAAGATCTTCATTATCGGGGTAAATCTCACGGAATGTGGTAAGTGCCTGCTCCAAAGACACACCATACACCGAATCATTCTGCATATACTCTGCTTCAGTCCCAAAGAACCAATCGAAATATACACCTTTATCTACTATGGTATAAGATTCCGAACCATCGGCCTCCTGCTTAGGCACACGCACCTGGGCCGAGAAGTTGAATATCTGTCCGGCGCAGAAATCCGTAGACGGATCCACCACCTCTCCATTTACACGAAGCAGTGTCTGTGCTGTAACGGTAAAAGAGGTATTTATGCCACACTCGTCATTATTAATACTTTCTTGGAAATCACTCGAGGATGCCTCATTCCCGTCATTGACCTGAATCAGCATCATATAAGCACGGTTAGGGGTCAAGTCTGAATAGAAATCTACAGCCAATGCTTTATTTCCTGATTCATCCGTCGTACGATAGAAACAATATTTGCCGTCAACTACATTTTGACCGGCCAAACGAGGATGTGGTTTATCATCATAAGTTATATTTTTGTCAAAATCAAGATTGAAATACAGCGTGTTATATTTCTGATTGTATCCGCCATCAGAAGTATTGTCGCCGACTTCGACCACGGAGTTTTCTATCGCCTCTTGGAACATACCCGGTTTCTGTGCCAGATAATCATCATACTTTGCCTTGTCTACAAAGCAGAAGTCAATGGCATCCATCTTGTCCTGGCCTTCTTCTTGACCAAGACGCGAGAGCAAACGATTCCAGTCAAGCTTAATACTCATCAAGGTACGTTCGTTCGTACAAGTGGCATCCAGCTGCTTCACCTCAGCACTCGGTGTAGCTATATATACACGTATGTCGTCGATATACATATCTCCACCATCGGTCGACGCGCTGTTGTTGTCTATCTGAAGCACGTACGAGTCATAGTCAGCATCCGCATCTATAACAAACGAGAAATACATCTGCATCCATTCATTTGTACCGCTACCCGTTCCGGGCATGCCACCACTAAGATAGTCAGTGCGACGCACCTGACTGGAAGAATGGCGGCAGATCGGCTCATACACTGTCCCCAAGACAGGGTCTGTCTTCACACCCATGATAGAGAAAAGCATGTTTGCATCAGCCATATTGGAACTCCAACCCGCACTCTTAAGCCAGGCTGTGACAAACAGCTCTGAACCCTTGCACAACTTGCGTCTGAACGGCAGGCGGGCGATTACTCCGGGACGGTCGGAAGCATCGATATACATATGGTAGTTGCTGCCGGGAAGGGGTTTGGCATAGGTGTTTTTCTTACCATTAGTCCAATGATCACCTTCCATAAAATCGTTCATAATAGCATAAAATCCCCATTCCGGATATTTATTGCTATTCTTGAAATCGTTATTATTAGCGCCATCATAGAACGAATAGGAGTTAGAGGTCCATGCCAGCGGGAATGGATAGAACGATGCCGAGCCATACGTATCAGCCACCGCAGGATCGTAGTCAAAATTAAGCGACGTCAGCAACTGATAATTCTGCTCCAGATACTTATCTGTACGGAACTGATAATATTTCAGATTTTCATTTTGAATCGTCCCATCTTCTATTTGCTCTAACTGAGTTTGCGTCAGCAGTCTCGTATCGCGTATGAAGGTAAGATTAAATCTGGCTATGTTATACGTCGTACCTCCAACAGTCTTGGTGACATAAATGGTTGCCTTACTGTTGTTGGCATTCACATATTGTGTCTTATCCGTATTGGTATTGGGATATTTAAATTGTATAATACGGGTCATTCCTGTAAGCTTTGTTGTTGCCAACGTGATTCCAGACCCGTTATCTTGCAAAGATATGTTTAATGTATCACTATCGGCATCTTTCGAAACTCCCGGTATGGCATACGACCAGGCATCCTTCGACAATGCGACAAGCTCTTCCGTATTATCAGACACTCTTGTAAAAGGGAACGAGATATCATATTCTTCCAGATACTTCTTCCCTTCGTCAAGCGTTCCTCCTTGGTATGCAGAATCTTTCAACCGTCCCATGCCTTCTTGCCACGTTACAGTTGGAGCTGTATCACGATTATCCACTGTTACTATATAAAAAAGAACACGATGCGTAAGCGTCGGTTCGTATGTATTGCCGTCGCTTTGAGGACCGAATGAAGATTTCGAAGAACTCTCCCTGTCAAAATTCTTAGTATAATCAGTGTATGAAGAAACATCACAAGCCACTAGATAAAAATTATTATCATATTTTTTTGCGGCATCTTCACCGAACCATGCTTTAAATTCCTCGTCGGTAGGTACGTAGAAATTTACCTTGTACATATTTGACCCTTTAGGATAACCCACATAGCCGTTAGCATACCGGTAGAAAGTACCACTAACTGCCGGAGTAAGCAAATCCCATACTTCATTCGCTTTCGTATTCATAGTACGAAATGTAGCATCCGTACGGAAGCTATGCCAACGCTGATAAGAGCTAATACTAAAATTAGTAGCCTTCAACTTATCAGGAATCTCAAGTGACACAGAGGTACCCTTATGCACATAAATCGTATCCATATAAGTATGTGCCGCCTGAACCTCTGTAGTTCCATCCTGAAGCGTAAACATCTTCGTATCATCATCAAAGGTATCCATTGCCTTTGCAGCATCGGATATTCCGCTTCTCAGATTAAACCATTTCGCAGCCTTATGCGTAATCGTTACTGATGCATTAGTTTCATTATATTTATCACCCGTCACTTGCGCCACAACATTCTGTGCAACGAACATTGCGCAGAAAAGGATGAGAAGCGTATATAAATTATGTTTGTATTTCATGATTTAGTTCCTCCTTGATTTATTTTATGAACATATTGAGCATCTCATGACGCAGATAGTCGAGGCCGAACTCCGGTGTACGTGTCTGTTTGCTGTAGAACGGATAATTCGTAAGGTCAGCCGTGGTAAGTTTAACGGTGTATGTGCGATTGTAAGTTGCGCCATTATCCTGCCACGTAACTAAAAGACTAAGATTAACAGTCTTGCCGACAGATGCAGTAACATGGCCCTTAACCGTGGTAACTCCTGTTGTTGCGCCGTCAAAGGCAATGCCACTGACGCCGTCAGGCATATTCCATGTACCAGTTAAATTCGTTATATAACTTGTGTTTCCTCCGTTTATATTTATACCTTTCACTGTAAACGCGAACTGGCATCCTTCGGGCACTGTTATTTCATAAGTATCTGGAGTGAATCCCACAGTTACTTCCACCGGCAGACTGCCTATCGGACTTACCCAACATTGCGCTTCGAGGTCGAGGCCATAGTCGTTGAGCTGCAGCGTAAGCGGGAAGATGCTGTTGCGCGGAAGCACATTGCGTTGTGTAACGGCAGTGGCATCATGAATAATGCCTGTTGTCTCTACAGTCTTTATATTTACGGTAAACGGATGACCATCCGGTGAAGAGTTTACATAAAAGTCAGGAATAGCAAGTGTTCCTGTTGTGCCAGAAACATCAGCTTTCAGAGTACCGTCACCAGAAACAGTTATAGTCTTTGTCGTTGTGTATGTCTCTCCTTCCAAAGTTTTATCTGAGAAGAGAGTTATCTTGTCGGCATATCCGCCAAACGACAGGGCTGTAACCTTTGTGTCGGGCTTGCCCGTGATGCTCATTCTTATCTTGCTGACAAGGCGATCAAGACCGATAGAGACTTTTCGTGTGTCTGACGTAACGGTTACGTCCTCCTTTGCGCTCATCGGGATAAAATAAGTAACAAAGTCAAGCTTTGAGGCTGGATTGTCTTCAAGCACAATATTGTCTATATTTACATCATTTGGAATCGAAGCATTCTCTCCCAATCCTGTAAGGCTGCTCCATGCCGTACTAAAATAAGAATCAATGTTTGCAAAGGCATACACGGTGTATGTGCCCGGTGCTAGCGTGAATTTCTCTGATTCCCATGTCTTCAAGTTTCCCACCTTTGCTGCTTCGTCATATCTCAAATCAGGCAAGAATTTCTTCACTACCTTGCCGTTCTGTATAAAGAGCACGAGCAGGTTGTGCATATACTCGTTGTCCTGCCCCACTTCTGTACCCACTCTTGTGTTCAAGTCGCCTTCCTCACGTGCCGTGATGCTCAGCTGAAGCGTGGCGGGAGCATTGTCGCCGCCCGTGTCGATGTCGTCGTCGAACGAGCATGAGGCGAGGGGCACGGCGCACAGCCATGGCAGCAGCCAGAACATAGCCTTATATATATGTTGCTTTATTTTGTTCATAACGTCAGTGTTTTTTCATTATATTCATTACATCACATAGGCAGAGTCTCATTATCGAGAAGCAGCCAGTCGTTAACATACACGTCAACAATCAGACTCTCGTCATCGGGCACTTCACCTCCGAGCGAATAAACGCTATTGACCGTGAGTTTATATATATTGTTGCGCACAATGGCATACTCCATTATGCCCTTCTTTGTATCATCATTGTCATTGCTGTGGCGCACCCACCATGTGTAATAGCATGTGGCGTCTTCGTATGTGCGCGTTCCGTAATGCTTCAAGGCAATACGCGTAACCTTACCATTTTGGTCAAGAACCACTTTTCCGTTTTCGTCTTTTGAATAGCCGCACTCATTCTTCATATAGTTGCTCCATGTAAGCGAAAAAGCATCCGAAACATTTTCTGCATCGTCTTTAACCTTAGCCAGTCCTTCAAGATATTTGTTATATCCCGACGGATCGTTGGTAAGCAACGTGGATGTAATAAACTGTTTTACATCCCCCCAGGTCGCGCATTTTTTTATTAGATCATCTAACTCATCAAATTTGCTTCCATAAAAATTCTTCATCATGTTTTCCATTGAAGCATAAATCTTTGTACCATACTCGAAGAATGTTTCTCCGTCGGTATAGTTTGCCACGCCCTGCGGATGGAACTTTGCCTTGAACACAACGCCCGTGCTGTAACGTTTTCCTGCCTCTTCGGCTGCCGTTGTGTTTTCGAGAGTATAGCCTATACGCTGCCATGTTTCGGTTCCGACAGTCACTTCTGTTCCCGGCTGAACATAAGCGGCCCAATGATTAGGGTCTTGCGAGATGTTGCCAAACCATTCGCCGTAAAGGTCTTTAGCTGTTTTATTAGCTTCACCGCCAATGGTAAAGCTGTTGTTGGTTGATGTCTTGACTGCCGTCCACGGGTCGAGCACGTAATTTGTTGCTACGTCGTTCTCGTCAGCAGTTTCATCACCGAGATAAGACAGGTTGGTGCCCTTAACATCGTCAGCCACGCGCTTCAACAGATAGCTGCCTGCCGTAAGATTGTTCACCAGGGCTGCGCCGGTTATCTCAACAGTAGCCTTTTGGTTGTTTGACTCATATGCCGGGTCATCACACGTATAAGTTCCTGTTGTTTTATAGTCGAGCCTTGCAGCCATGCGCTCTACGTTTACCTCAGCAGTGGCAGGATTATCTTCCGGGTTAGATTCAAGCGTCAGCGTGGCGTCGGCAGCTGATGTCATTACAAAGTTTGAATAGTCAGAGCCTGAGACTGTCCATGCCGCGGTCTGTATATGGTCGCGCACATCAGCGAGTGTGAGCGACTTGCCTGTCCACCAGTCTGCACCCGGATTTGCCACCACGATCACGTTGTATGTTCCGTTTTCGAGGTCTACCTGCTGCGGTGATGTTGTATATGTGCGGTCGATGCCGTTGCCAGGCGTGGTATAGTTTCCAACGGTAAACGACACAGCGGCATTGATTGGTGTATCGCCTTTGCTGTTTACTCCGTCAGTGCCACTACCCTGATAGAAGAAAGCTACGGCAGATGTTATATCATTCTCATAATCTTGTCCGGTCTCATCTCCGTCGCCTGTTTCGCCTCCCGTAGGATTAGAGCGCGTAGGCGCACCTTGCGGCGAGGCGAAGCTGAGCGATACGTAAGAAGTAGGCGACATGGCGTCTCCGCCTGTCGGAACGGTGCCTATGTCTTCCTGCGCACAGCCCGCCGCGAGAGATGCCATAAGCAGACATCCCGCAACGCCCTTAACCGTATATAATATATTCTTGTTCATAGGTCTTCGTGATTTAGGTTGATAGGTTATCACAGTTCCTCAAACTGCACACGCTTGCTCCATCCCAGCACGCTGATGCTGATGTTTACGTAAGCCAGGCGGTCGCCCTTGAGGAAGAAGTCGAGCTGATAGTCGTAGCCGCGGTCGAGAAACTCCTGTGCCGAATAGCGGTATATCTCCTCGCTCGTGCGCAGACGGCTGAGCAGGTCGGGCAGGTTGACGCGCACCACTTCCATGTTGGTGTTTTTGTTAACTATCGACAGTATGCCGTCGTCTTTCGGATCATCGTGGTACAATATTCTTGAAGTCATGAAGTCGGCATGAGCTATCTTGCCCACTCCGTCAATGGGGTCGCCGTTAA
>ULPD01023340.1_pt1 | contig 11577 bp, 8 predicted proteins | sample 1953161 | NCBI WGS metagenome assembly ULPD01 (sample SAMEA4835619, study PRJEB28245) | human gut metagenome | biome: gut microbiome; material: fecal sample | place: Denmark | collected 2008
CTCCCCGCTCCCGTTAAGGCATACATTGCTAAGAACAATATCAACTTCTACATCATCAACGCTATCAAGGTAGCTAAGGAAATCGGTCTTGGCAACAAGACAAATACTGTATTACAGTCTGCATTCTTCTCAATCGCTAACATCATCCCCGCTGAAGATGCTATCGAATATATGAAGAAGGCTGCTTACAAGTCATTCGCTAAGAAGGGTGACGACGTTGTTAACATGAACTACGCCGCAATCGAAAAGGGCGCAGGCGAGGTTATCAAGGTTGACGTTCCTGCATCTTGGGCTGACGCTGAGGGTACACTTCCCGTTCACACAGCTACAGGTGACAGAAAGGATCTCGTTGATTTTGTTAACAATATCCTTATCCCCGTTAATGCTCAGAGAGGCGACAAGCTCCCCGTATCTACATTCGTAGGCATGGCTGACGGTACATTCCCCCAGGGCTCTGCAGCTTATGAGAAGCGTGGTATCGCAGTAGATGTTCCCGAGTGGATTCCCGAGAACTGTATCGAATGTAACCAGTGTTCATTCGTTTGTCCTCACGCAGTTATCCGTCCCGTAATTCTTTCCGAAGAAGAAGCTGCTAAGGCTCCTGCAGGTGCAAAGATGAAGGACGCTATGGGCCTTCCCGGCATGAAGTTCGCTATGGTAACTTCTGTTCTCGACTGCACAGGCTGCGGCGTTTGCGCACAGGTTTGCCCCTCTAAGAACAAGGCACTCGTTATGAAGTCACTTGATTCTCAGATGAACGAACAGCCTATGTTCGACTACGCTGTTAAGGAAGTAGCCGACAAGCCCGAGGTTCACGAGAAGTTCAAGGAAACAACAGTTAAGGGTTCACAGTTCAAGCAGCCCCTGCTCGAATTCTCAGGCGCTTGCGCAGGCTGTGGTGAAACTCCTTACGCTAAGCTCATCACACAGCTCTTCGGCGACAGAATGTACATTGCCAACGCTACAGGCTGTTCATCAATCTGGGGTGGCTCTGCTCCCTCAACTCCTTATACAGTAAATAAGGAAGGCAAGGGTCCCGCTTGGGGCAACTCACTGTTCGAGGATAATGCCGAGTACGGTTTCGGTATGTTCATCGCTCAGGATACATTAAGACACAGAGCACAGGGTCAGTTAAAGGCAATTGCTGAAAAGACTGAAAACGCTGACGTTAAGGCTAAGATCGACACATACTTTGAAACAGCTAACGACGGCAAGGCAAACGCTGCTGCTACAAAGGATCTCGTTGCTGCTCTTGAAGCTCTTGATTGCGACTGCGCTGAAAAGAATGCAGTTCTCAAGGCTAAGAACTATCTCGCTAAGAAGTCCAACTGGATATTCGGCGGCGACGGCTGGGCATACGATATCGGTTACGGCGGTGTTGACCACGTTCTCGCATCAGGCAAGAATGTAAATGTGTTCGTATTCGATACAGAAGTTTACTCCAACACAGGCGGACAGGCTTCAAAGGCTACAAACATCGGTGCTGTTGCACAGTTCGCAGCAGGCGGTAAGGACGTTAAGAAGAAGGATCTCTCCGGTATCGCTATGAAGTACGGTTATGTATATGTTGCTCAGATTTCAATGGGTGCAGATATGAACCAGTGCTTGAAGGCAATCGCAGAAGCTGAAGCATATGACGGTCCTTCACTGGTTATCGCTTATGCTCCTTGTATCAACCACGGTATCAAGGGCGGTCTTACAATCGCTCAGAAGGTAGAAAAGGAAGCTGTACAGGCAGGTTACTGGCATCTGTTCAGATTCAACCCCGCTGCTCCTGCAGGAACAAATCCGTTCACACTCGACAGCAAGGCTCCTACAGGCGATTACAAGGAATTCATGATGAGAGAAGTTCGTTACAACTCTCTTATGCGTGCTAACCCCGAAAGAGCTAACGTACTGTTCGATAAGGCAGTTGCTAACTCCAAAAAGCGTTATGAGGATCTCGTAGGACTTGTTGAATACTACAAGAAGGAATACTGCGGCGAATAATCCGCACAAAATAATCTAAAAGCCCAAAAATTTTGAATAGTCGGAATAGAATAGGTTTTTACGCCCCTCCGGGAAAACCGGAGGGGTTATTTTTTCCGACATCTATACTTTTGTTCGCTATTATTAATAATGATTAATCATTCAAATTTTAACTGAATTTTACTGTTTTTATAGTTTTCCTATAATGCGAACATATATACCCCGCTCCGATGCAGAAACGCATATCGGTGTATAACGTATTCCTGCGGTCATAAAAAGTAAAGCCTCGGAATACAAATTATTTATACAACAAGTACAGGCACCCACACTTGTACGATTTAGAAAAGGAACGAGTCAGTATGGAAATATTAGAGTGGATAAATGAAAATATAGTATGGGGCATACCGGTGCTTATACTATTTGCAGGTTCGGGAATTATCTTCACGATAAGAACCAGATGCTTGCAGATACTGCACTTCCCTACTATAATCAAACGTACTTTGCTTACAAAGCAACCCGAAGCGGACGGAAAGAAAGTTTCTCCATTCAGGACGCTGACAGCAGCACTCGGTGCAACTGTCGGCACAGGTAATATTATAGCAATCGGCAGCGCTATTGCTTTTGGCGGTGCAGGTGCAATATTCTGGATGTGGATCTCGGCGCTTCTCGGTATGGCTACCAGCTTTGCCGAAAACTATCTCGGTGCAAAGTACAGAACCGTGCAATCGGACGGTCTTACGGGCGGCGTACCTTTTGCTTACATAAAAAAAGCGTTCGGCGGCAAAAAGCTCGGTGTGTTCTTTGCGGGAATGTTCGCTGTCTGCTGTATAGGTGCCAGCTTCGGCATAGGTAATATGGCTCAGGTGAATTCAGCTTCAATGGCACTTCAGAACTGTCTTGGAGTACCTCTATGGGTATCGGGAATCCTCTGTGCCGCAGTAATTGCCGCAATAGCACCCGGAGGTATCCACCGCCTTAGTAAAGTCACATCATGGGTAATTCCGATAGCCGCAGGCGGTTATCTGCTCGGCTGTCTTGCTGTAATTATAATGAACATTGAAAATGTTCCTTCTGTATTCGCACGCATTTTCACAGAAGCATTTTCTTTCAAGGCTATAGGCGGAGGAACTGTCGGCGTAGTAATGCTTGAGGCTATGAAGTGGGGCGTTAAAAGAGGCGTATTCTCAAATGAAGCCGGTCTTGGCTCATCTGTTATGATCAATGCCAACTCAAGCGCCGATCAGCATCATACACAGGGTATGTGGGCTATGCTCTCTGTATTTATTGACACGATCATTATATGCACTATGACAGCACTCTGCATTCTTTCAAGCGGTGCAGATCAGAAATCAAGCGTTGGTTTTGATATGGCGCTGATAGCATTCCAGGACGGACTCGGTGACTTTGCGGGTGCATTCCTCAGCATCGCAACATTCATCTTTGCGATAACAACCGTTACAGGCTGGGGGATATACGGCAGAAGCTGCTTTGTTTACCTTTTCACAAAGAAGTGGGTAGGCGTATATCTTGCAATTTTCATTGTTACCGCTTTCGTGGGCGCAGTGATTCAGGCAACAGTCGTATGGGACGTATCAGATCTGTTCAACGGACTTATGGCAATACCAAATCTACTTGCGATAATCCTGCTTCGCAAGGAAGTTAAAGCTGACATTTAATTCCTTTAAAATCAGTAGATATTGAAATAGTAAAATAAAAAGCACAAGGTGTGCGTTGACTATACTTACTTTGTTTTATACAGCCGGATTCGGGAGTTTTAGATGCTGTAAAATAAAGACGGTTATGTAACGCTTACTTTGTGCAATTTTTTTGCCGATTTTGCAATTTATCTATTGACCTATTGCAAAAAATAGTTTATAATAGTAAATGGGGAATAAGGTACGAATGAACCGTATCGATATTTCCCTACCGAATGACTTTCATCAGCACAAGCTGATAAAATAAAGAAAAGGAGAACAATCGGTTATGACAAAGAATCAGAATGTTTTAAAGTGGGTTGAAGAAATGAAAGCCCTCACACAGCCCGACAAGGTTGTATGGATCGATGGCAGCGAGGAACAGCTCAAGGCTCTTCGTGACGAAGCTATCGCAACAGGCGAGATGATTGAGCTCAACCAGGAAAAGCTCCCCGGCTGCTTATATCACAGAACAGCTGAAAACGACGTTGCCCGTGTAGAAGACAGAACATTCATCTGCTCAAGAGAGAAGGAGAATGCAGGTCCTACAAACAACTGGATGGATCCTAAGGAAATGTACGCTAAGCTGACAAAGCTCTATGACGGCGTTATGAAGGGTCGTACAATGTACGTTATCCCCTACTCAATGGGACCTATCGGCTCACCTATCGCTAAGGTTGGTGTTGAGCTGACAGACTCTATCTATGTTGTACTCAACATGGACATTATGACAAGAATGGGCGCACAGGCATTCAAGAACCTGCCCGATGACTCCAACGACTTCGTAAGATGCCTTCACTCAAAGGCTGACGTTGATCCCGAAAAGAGATACATCGTTCAGTTCCCCGAAGACAACACGATCTGGTCTATCAACTCAGCTTACGGCGGTAACGTACTGCTCGGCAAGAAGTGCTTCGCACTCCGTATCGCTTCTTACCAGGGTTGGAAGGAAGGCTGGATGGCTGAACATATGCTTATCCTCGGCGTTAAAAAGCCCGATGGTGACATCAAGTATATCACAGCAGCATTCCCCTCAGCTTGTGGTAAAACAAACCTCGCTATGCTTATTCCTCCCGAGGGATACAAGAAGGCAGGCTATGAAGTATTCACAGTAGGTGACGATATTGCATGGATGAAGCAGGGTCCCGACGGCAGACTTTACGCTATCAACCCCGAGAACGGCTTCTTCGGCGTTGCTCCCGGTACAAACGCAAAGAGCAACTACAACGCACTTGCATCTACAAGAAAGAACACAATCTTCACAAACGTTGCTATCAACAATGATGATATGACAGCTTGGTGGGAAGGTCTTGACAAGAATCCTCCCGAGAATGCAACAGACTGGAAGGGCAACAAGGTCAACGGTAAGGAATACACAGCAGCAGGCAACAAGCTCGCTCATCCTAACTCACGTTTCACAGCTCCCGCTCAGAACTGCCCCTGCATTTCACCTGAGTTCAACAACCCCCAGGGTGTTCCGATCTCAGCTATCATCTTCGGCGGCAGACGTGCAGCTACAACTCCTCTGGTTTACCAGTCATTCAGCTGGCAGCACGGCACATATGTAGGCTCTGCAGTTTCTTCTGAAACAACAGCAGCTGCTACAGGTGCAGTAGGTGTACTCCGTCACGATCCTATGGCTATGAAGCCCTTCTGCGGCTACCACATGGCTGATTACTGGGCACACTGGCTCGAAATGGGCAAGAAGCTCGGCGACAAGGCTCCTAAGATATTCAACGTTAACTGGTTCAAGCAGGATGAGAACGGCAACTTTATGTGGCCCGGTTTCGGCGACAACATGAGAGTTCTCGACTGGATCATCAAGAGATGCGAAGGCACAATTGATGCTGAAAAGACACCTATCGGCTACCTTCCTAAGAAGGGTGACATCAACCTCAAGGGTATTGAGGACGAGGTTACATCAGAAGTTGAAGACAAGCTGCTCGCAGTTGACAGAGACCTCTGGAAGAAGGAAGTAGAAGAGATGAAGGAATTCTATAAGCAGTTCGGTGACAAGCTCCCCGACGGCTTAAAGCAGGAACTTGCTGATCTCGAAACAAGACTTGGCTAATCCATAACTGAATAAACTACTCCAATCCCCTGTTAAGCGATTAACAGGGGATTTTCTTATGCTTCTCTCTTAGCCGATTCACTGTAAAGCAAATACCGCACTGCTGTCACGGCATTATATACGGCAAAACGGCACCGGAAGATTTCCGATGCCGTTTCTGTATAAAATATATTAACCCAAAATTTCTGATTAGCCCTTTACTGCGCCAAGTGCAACGCCCTTAACAATGAACTTGGATAAGCAAAGATAAATAACTACTATAGGAAGTATCGAAAGGATAACAACAAGATACTTAACACCGAAATCTACTATCTTATCATTACCGAGAACGCCGGCAACCATCATAGGCATTGTTCTCTGCTCGATCTTGTTTGAAAGAAGCAACATTGAAGGTGTATAGTAGTTGTTCCAGTTAGCAACGAACTGGAAGATAGCCTGAACTGCGAAAGCAGGCTTAAGTATCGGCAGTGCGATTCTGATAAATGTCATAAACTCACCGCTACCGTCAATTCTTGCAGCCTCAACTATCTCAAGCGGGAACGAAGACTTCATATACTGTAACATGAAGAATACAACCGCAGGAGCAGCAACCGCAGGAACAATAAGGGGAATGAAGTTATCATACAGTTTAATCTGAACCATGAACTGTAAGAAACCTGTTGAAACGACCTGCATAGGAACCATCATAACCGCCAGTATGAAAGTTGTAGCAGCCTTTTTAAGCTTGAAATCATATACTACAAGACCATAAGCGGTAAGACCTGAGAAGAAAACCGCACAAGCAGTAGCGCCGATCGATATGATTAAACTGTTCGCGTAACCATAAAACAGGTTGAATGCACTTACAAACGCACCGTCTGCCGCAGAAGGATCATTAAGAGTTTCAAAGTTCTTAATCAAATTACCGCCCGGGAGAAGCGAAATACCCTGTGAAATGATTTCACCTGAATCTCTTGTTGCGTTAATAAGAATTATGTAGATGGGGAACAAACTTATAACTGTAATAACAAGGCAGACTACAAAACGTATTACCGCTTGTATCTTAACACCTCTTGTATAGCGTTCTTCTACACTTTTCATACGTCTTTTTCCGCTCTTTTCATCAATAACATGAGTAGCATTAGCCATTGTCAGTTCCCTCCTTACTTAGATTTCTTTGCCTTTGCAGGCGCAGTAGAATCTGTATTGAACTTGTAGACAAAGATGCCAAGTGCCGCAGTTATAATGAACAGTATTACGGAAGCAGCAGCCGAGTAACCGTAGTTAGGCTGTGCAGCGTGGAAGTTCTGATAAATAAATACCGCGGTTGTCTTTAAGCTCTGTCTTACTACAGTACCCTCATGTAACAGATAAGGAATATCGAACATCTGAAGACCACCGATAAGTGATGTTATGACAACATAAATAAAGATAGGCTTCAGAATCGGCATTGTAATCTTGAAGAATGTATGCATTCCGCTTGAACCGTCTATCGAAGCAGCTTCATAAATAGAAGCATCGATACCGTAAATACCGGACATAAGAAGAAGCATTGTATTACCATACCACATCCATGACTGAATGAACATAACAAGGACTCTTGATGCCCATACATTATTGATGAACGGGAAAGCTTCGTTTATCCAGCCCCAGTTAAGTAAAATAGAGTTTATTGCACCATACTTAGAGTTACCGAATATCATAAGGAACATACCTGCAACAGAAGCTGCAGTGATAATATTAGGCAGATACATAAGTACCTTGAATGCGCCTGCTCCCTTGATCTTAACTCTTACATCAGAGAACCATACTGCCAACAACAGTGAAAGCAGTAACTGAATTACAAAGTTACCTATCCAGAGAATAGCTGTATTGCCTAAAGTATTCAGAAAATCCTGCTGAATTGCTGCACCGGCGCTGAATTCGCCGCCTGCCGCATCACCAAACAGAAGATACTGATAGTTCTGCAATCCTACGAATGCATCGGGGTTACCGCTGTTACCTTTAAGACTGAGGATAAAGGTATTGATAAGCGGATAAATCATAAAGAATGTGTAAACCAAGAAAAATGGTAAAATAAATAGATAGCCATATTTAGCATAGCTTACCATTTTATGAGGCTTACCGGCAGTTCTCTGCATAAAATACACACCTTTCAACTGATTTTGGCTAAAAAATTTACAATATACGCTTATGGGCGATAGCCCATAAGCAATATATTGTAGAATCATCAATAAATTGTATTAGGGTTTTCTGCTATTGATTATTCAACAGTGAGGTCGGGGAATGAACCCTTAACAAGCTGCTTGAATGCCTTTATAGCGTCATCCTTTGTAGCGTATGTGCCATCAAGGTAACCCTGAACTGATGTGTTGAAGTGACCCTTGATTACTGAGTCATACTTTGTGATCATACCATCCATCTTGATGCCTTCAGCTGCTGTGTAGAGAACTGCAAACTGATCCTGACCATCCTTGAGGAGTAAGTTCTTGTTTGTCTTTGCTTCAGCGATATCCTTCATAACAGTCTTGTTATTGCAGAAGTCGCCTGTGAACTCTGTGTACTTCTTCATTGTATCAGCATTTGTTGTGAAGAATTCAACGAACTGCTTAGCAAGTGACTTGTTGTCGCACTTTGTTGAAACGCCGAGCCATGTACCGCCCCAGAAGTAGTTTGTAGGACCTGCACAGAATGCCATCTCATAAGTAGGCTTTACTTTTCTACCTTCGCCTGTGCCCTTAGCAAAGCTGTAAAGGATCGAGCTTGTACCTGTTGTAAGACCCCATGTAGGAACGAAGTCACCGAGAGCTGTACCATCCTGAACTGCTGCGTACCAAGCATCCTGCCACTGAGGAACATCTGCCATGTACTTGTTGTCCTTGAATGACTTAGCTATATCATAGAAGTCAGGAGCTGTATCCATCTCAAGCTTACCGTCAACTACCCAAGCCTTTGTTCTGTTAGCCTGGTATACCTGCCAGAGACCACCCTCTGTAGCCTGTAATGATGTCTTGCCGCCGCTCTTTTCGTAGAGTGTCTTAGCTGTAGACTGGAATGTATCCCAGTCCTTAACGAGTTTCTGCATATCATCAGGACTATTAACGCCGAGGTATTCCTTAGCGAGGTCTGCTCTGTAAGCGAAACCACCGGGAGCTGCCTGGAATGAAGCACCCTTGAGAACGCCTGCATCGTTCTTACCGATTGCCACTGTGTAGCCGTAAGAATCTGCATAAGCTGATTCTTCAATGCCAAGTGCTGAGAGAGGAGCTGTCAGCTGGTCATCGTTGATGTACTGGAGAATCCAGTCAGCTTCAAGACACATAAGGTCAGCATCGCCGTCACCCTTGAGGTACTGCTGGTACTGGTCACGACCGCCTTCACCGTTTGAACCCTGCTTGCTGATCTCGATCTTGTCTTCAGGTGTTCCTGTTTCCTTGCAGAACAGCTTAACCATGTTAACGATATCTGAGTTTGACTCCCAAGCGAGGATTGTCAGCTTGTCGCCGTCATCCTTGAGCTCAGTTGCCTCAGCCTTGCTCTCGTCAGATTTGTTGCTGTCTTCTGTCTTGCTTGAATCTGTTGTTGATGAAGCGTCAGAAGCTGTTGAGCTTGTAGCGTTGTTGCTTGAGCAGCCTGCTACTGCGCCGAGAATTGATGCAGATGCTAATACAGCTGCTAAAATTCTTTTCTTCATTGGTAATTCCTCCAGAATTATTCATTTTGTGAAGCTTGATGCTTTCACTGCCTGACCTTTCGGTCTCATTTAGTGAGGTCCGGTTCACTCGGCTTTCAATCAGCCTGTGTTTTTCATGCTCACTGTCTATATAACGATATGTGTCGAAATATATATAACAATGTAGAATTCACTAAAAAGCACTGTAGCTCATCAAAAGTTTTGTTCACTTTTTCCTCGTTGACATAATCATATCACACATTTCACAAATTTGCAAGCGTTTTGGAAGATAAGTTGTGTTTTTTACCGTAAACGTTTACAAAAATCGTTTTTTCAAGATTTTTTCGTTATTTTGCACAAAAAACCGTTACAACTTTGTAACAATTCAGATGTAACTACATTACTGATTTTTCTTTTATCTCGCTTTACAATGCGAAATAATCAAATTGTAACACCGTGTAAACGATTTTACGTTAATTTAGTTCACAAAAAGTTTATAAAGTAATTAATGTACATATAGCACAAAAACAAACATGAGTTATTGTTGAAAAAGCACAATTTAAGAGATTTTCCGCTTTAGCACTTGAATTTGTTATTAAAATAAGGTAAAATGATATAGTAACAAGTACGGAGGGAAAGCATGGAATCTATGAATAAAATACAGCTTACAACAGCTTTGATAAGCCTCGGTAAATTTTCATATATGTCTTTTTCAACGCCGTATTATAAGAATAAGTGTATTTTTTGAGCTGTGCAATTTCAGATTACACAGCTTTATTTATTTTCTGAAAGGAAGTCCGGAAATGAAAAAAGTAGCTATTGTAATGGGCAGTGACTCAGATCTGCCTATAGTAAAAAAAGCAGCTCAGGTACTCAAGGATTTCGGTGTTCCCACAGAACTGCGTGTTCTGTCCGCTCACCGCTGCGCCGCAGAAGTATCCGAGTTTGCAAGAAACGCCGAAAAGAACGGCACAGGCGTTATAATCGCCGCCGCAGGTAAAGCAGCTCACCTTGCAGGTGCAATTGCAGGACAGACCCCTCTTCCCGTTATCGGTATCCCGATAAAAGCAAGTGCTCTTGAAGGTATTGACGCACTTCTGTCAACAGTTCAGATGCCCGCAGGCGTGCCGGTAGCTACAGTAGCTATAGACGGCGCCGCAAACGCCGCTTTCCTTGCTGTACAGATACTTGCGGTATCCGATGATGCACTGATGGATAAGATGAAAGCATACCGTGCAGCACAGACTGCCAAGGTTCTTGAGGCGGACAAGAAAATGGAGCAGGTACTTGCCGAGCTTTGATCGGTGTACTATATATAATAGGATTTAACAAAATTACGGCATAGCCGTGTGAAGGAAAGGATAAACACAATGGAAAAGAAAGAACAGCTCTACGAAGGAAAAGCAAAGAAGGTTTTTGCGACAGACGACCCCAATCTCGTTATCGTATCCTATAAGGACGACGCTACAGCATTCAACGGTCTGAAGAAAGGTACTATCTCCGGTAAGGGCGTTATCAATAACAGAATGACAAACTATATGTTTGGACTTCTTGAAAAGGCAGGAGTTCCCACTCACCTTGTTAAAGAACTTAACGACAGAGAAACACTCGTTAAAAAGGTTTCTATAGTTCCCCTCGAAGTAATCGTAAGAAACGTAGCCGCCGGCAGCTTCTCCAAGAAGCTCGGCATTGAAGAAGGCACAAAGCTTCTCTGCCCCACACTTGAATTCAGCTACAAGAACGACGATCTGGGCGATCCTTTCATCAACGACTACTATGCGCTTGCGCTCGGTCTTGCAACAAAAGAAGAAATCGACCTTATCTCAAAGTACGCTTTCAAGGTAAACGAATTTATGCTCGACTTCTTCAAGAAGCTCAACATCGACCTTATCGACTTCAAGATTGAATTCGGTAAGACCTCAGACGGCACAATAATCCTCGCTGACGAGATTTCTCCCGATACTTGCCGTTTCTGGGACAGCACAACACACGAGAAGCTTGACAAGGATCGTTTCCGTCGTGATATGGGCGGTGTTGAAGACGCTTACGCTGAAATTATGAAGCGTCTTATGGGCGAATAATCCCGACAATTGAAAAGAATCTAACAGGAAAAGGCAGGATAATATATGGGTGGATTTTTCGGCGCAGCGTCAAATAACGACTGTGTAACCGACGTTTTCTTCGGAACAGAC
>ULPD01039421.1_pt1 | contig 11557 bp, 6 predicted proteins | sample 1953161 | NCBI WGS metagenome assembly ULPD01 (sample SAMEA4835619, study PRJEB28245) | human gut metagenome | biome: gut microbiome; material: fecal sample | place: Denmark | collected 2008
CCGCAAGGGAGAGCCGGCATCGTTAGCCGACATAATATCAAAGGCAAGCTACACCACGCGCAAGCTGCACTGCCACGGCTGCGACAACCAGTGCCTCGTTTCGTGCTACAACTTTGAGAACGGAAAGAAATATTATTCGGGCAACCGCTGCGAAAAGGTGTTCACCAACGGTGAGAAGAAGGCTGCCGGACAAAACGCATACAAGTTTAAGTACGACCTGCTGTTCGGCCGTGCAGGGCAGAAAGTGGACCGCCCGCTCATGACGATAGGCATACCGCGCTGCCTTAATATGTATGAAGACTTCCCGTTCTGGCATACGCTTTTCACCGACTGCGGCATACAGGTGTGCCTGTCTGACGCCTCCGACTTTGCCGGCTATGAGCGTTGCGCGCGCATGGTAATGTCCGACAACATCTGTTTCCCTGCCAAACTTGTCCACAGCCACATCGAGAGTCTTGCCGCACGCAAGGTAGACAGGATATTCATGCCGTTCGTAATCTTCGAGAAACAGGGCGATGAGCAAAACTGCTTCAACTGTCCTGTCGTTACAGGCTATTCGGAAGTGATAAAGAGCGTGCAAGGCTCAAAGGTGCCTGTAGACTCTCCCGCAATATCGTTCAAGAACAAGAAACTGCTGTTAAGGCAGTGTACCAAATATCTCAGCACGCTCGGCGTTGACGACAATACCGTTGAAAAGGCGTTCAGACATGCCGTGAGCGTTGAGGAGCATTACGCTTCAGAGCTTGCCGCCCACAACAAGGCAATACTCAGCGATGCCACTAAGGCTGGCCGCTTTACAGTCATGCTTGCAGGCCGTCCCTATCACACCGACCCGCTCATCCAGCACCGCATATCCTACATCCTTGCCGAAATGGGCTTCGACGTGATAAGCGAGGACATTGTGCGCAACGAGCATATCGACACGGGCGACTCACATTTCCTCGACCAGTGGTCTTATCCCAACCGAATACTCAAGGCTGCCAAGTGGTGCGCCATGCAGGGCGGCAACGTGCAGTTTATCGAGATGACATCGTTCGGCTGCGGCCCCGACGCCTTCCTCGTTGACGAGATAAGAGACATGCTGCTGCGCAACGGCAAGTCGCTCACGCTGCTCAAGCTCGACGACATCAACAACGTTGGCTCAATGAAGCTGCGCATACGTTCGCTCATTGAGAGCATACGCCTTTCGCAGGCAGAGCGCGACGCGGCGCAGCCTGGCACTGCGGTAGAGTTTAAGACAACGCCCGTGTACGACAAGACCTTCCGCGACCGCAAGATAATCATCCCGTATTTCACTCCCTTCATATCTCCGCTCATCCCGGCAATAATGCGCTATGCCGGATACGACGTTGACAACCTGCCGCTGAGCAACACTGAGTCGTGCGAGTGGGGACTTAAGTTTGCCAACAATGAGGTGTGCTATCCTGCCACGCTCATCGTGGGCGACGTGATAAAGGCATTCAAGAGCGGTAAGTACGATCCCGACCGCACTGTGGTTGCCATGACTCAGACCGGCGGACAGTGCAGGGCGAGCAACTATGTGGCAATGATCAAGAAGGCTCTTGTTGAGGCAGGCTATGCCGGTACGCCCGTAATATCGCTTACGCTGGGCAGCACCATACGCAACGAGCAGCCCGGATTTAGAATCAACTGGCTCAAAGTGCTGCCGGTTGCTCTCAGGGCAATACTTTACAGCGACAGCATATCCAAGTTCTATTATGCGTCGGTGGCACGCGAGAACAAGGAAGGCGAGGCAGCGCGACTGCGCGACAAATACCTTAAGTTAGGCGAGAAGCTCATATCTCAGAACAAGTCGAAAGAGATGTTCGGATGCCTTGCCGACGCCGCTCGTGAGTTTAACGGCATCTGCTTCGACCGCGAATGTCGCAAGGTGGGCGTTGTGGGCGAGATATTCCTCAAGTTCAACCCATTTGCCCAGAAGAACGTAATCGACTGGCTAATAGGCCGCGGCATAGAGGTTGTGCCGTCTGTCCTGACCGACTTCTTCATGCAGGCGTTCGTCAACCGCAAAGTGAGGGTTAAGTCATACATCGAGAAGAGCCAGCTGCCCGAGTTTGTGTATAATCTCGGCTACAAGATAGTGAGCCGTCAGATAGACGAAGTAAACCGTATATGCTCCGCGTTCAGATATTTCCTTCCGTTCCGCGACATCTTTGCCGAAGCCGACGAGGCGCGCGCTGCCATATCGCTCAACGCTCAGTTTGGTGAGGGCTGGCTCCTGCCTGCCGAGATAATGTCATATTATCATTACGGAGTGAGAAATGTAGTGAGCCTTCAGCCCTTCGGCTGCATTGCCAACCATATAGTTTCCAAGGGAATAGAGAAGCGCATACGTCTGCTCCTGCCTCAGATAAACATCCTGTCGCTCGACTTCGACAGCGGTGTCAGCGAGGTCAACATCATCAACCGCATGCTGTTGTTCATCGACAACTTAAAATAGCGTAGAGACATGACCGGGCATACTTGTAGCGAGAATCTTGAGCAGAGAATAATCAATGCTGCCAAGGAGCTGTTTATCGAGAAGGGCTTCTCGGACACCAGCATGAGCGAGATTGCCGCGCGGGTGGGCATCAACCGACCCGTGCTGCACTATTACTTCCGCACAAAGGAGAAGATGTTTAACGCCGTGTTCGGCATCATCATTCAGACCTTTGTCCCTAAAATACAGAGCATTGTCATGCAGACCGACCGTCCTGTTGCCGACCGCGTGGGCGATGTCTTTGATGCCTATTGCCGCGTGTTCGGCGAGAATCCCGAACTGCCGTTGTTCGTCTTGCGCGAGATCGACCGCGACGCCGACAACTTTATGCGTGTTGTTATGTCGCTGCCCGTAATGCCTTATCTCGGCATGATGAAAGACTGTCTGCTGGCCGAGATGGACAAAGGAAACATACGCCGCGTGCCCATACGCACGGTGTTCATAACTTTCTACAGTCTTATCACGTTCCCCTTCCTTGCGAGAAACTTTATCACCGGCATGTTCCAGTCTGAAGACGACACCTTTGAGGGTGTCTTGGCTGAGTGGCGTCAGAATGTGATAAGACAGATGGAATGTCTGCTTTGCGTTGACAAGGGATGATGTATTGTCGGTTACGGTTATTTTGTGTGATTTAATATAAAAGGATGCGGCATAAAAATCAGTGCCGCATCCTTTTTTGTTTTAGTTTGACCCAAGTTTATGTTATTATAATCCTGCCGTATTGTCTTTTGCCTTTGGCGTATGTACAACGGTTGCCCGATTACTGATTATGTTTTAAAAGTCATGTTATTACCTCTTCGGCTTTTTGTTCAGTCTGTATTGGACATGAAACAGCACATACTGCGGCAGCACGTTGCGGCGTACTTCTGTGCGTCCTTGTCCGTTTATAGTACAGGTGATGTTTGACAGCTGGCTCAGTATGTCGTAACCGTCGAGCATGAAAATCAGGTTGCCCTTCATTGTTGAGTATGATAGACGGGCATTCCATACTAGGTCGTCGGTGTTGAGCGACGAGTCGTGATATCCACTGCGCGAGAACATTGTCAGGTCGGTTGACAGCTGTAAGTGGAGGGGAAGATTTAAGTTGGCTGTCAGGCCATAGTTGTAGTTCCAGATGTTTAGGTTGGTGAAGTCCTCCTGACGGCTGTTGACATACTTCCACTCTCCGTCGAATTTTACACCGATTGCATTCTTGCCAAAAGTGTAGTTGGCATTGATGAGTGTGCCTATGCCTTCGGTTCTTACAATGCTGCGCTTCATGCCGCTGTTTATTCCTACAAGGTCGGCATTCTGCTGGTGCGAAGCGTTCAGTATAGACGAGAACATTAGTCTTTTCTTCTGAAACTTGAATCCGTTGTACAGCGCAATGTTCCAGTTGCCGTCAACGTTTTGTGCGCGGTATGTCCGTATTCCTGTTGCCGGGTCGTAAGTATAGCCCATGGCTATGGCGTTGTCTGTCAGTCCTGCGTCGAGCGACCACGAATAATTGTAGTCTTTCTTCACGTTCAGGTCGTAGCTAATGCTTATGCTGTGGTTGTAGCTGTTTTTCAGTCCCGAATTTCCTTCATGTATGTTCAGCGGGTCGGTGTCGTCGCGCATGTTCACCATATTCAGCAGGTCGGGCGTCTGCGGATTAAGTCTGTATCTTATGCCGAACCTGCGTGTCTCGTCTTTGCTTGTCCAGTAGAGCGATGTGTTTCTGAATCCTATCAGTGCCGATGTGCGTGTCAGCGTTGTGTCTATTGCTCCGCGTTCATAGTCAAGCTTGTTGCGGCGCAGGGTTACTGGCATGGTTATCTGTCCCGACCAGCGTCCTTTCCCTGTGATATGATAGAAGTATATCGAGGGCGTTATTGTATGTTCGGTGCCGGCAGTCTTGCTTTCGTAGCTGTTGCGCATGTCCTGTGTAGCTTCATATTCGGCCACAGACGGCAGGATGCCCATGTCGCCCTGTTCATAATCCTCAAGCAGGTCAAGGCGGTAGAGGCGTGAGTTACGGTCGGCTTCGGTGTGTTCTATTCCATATCCCAGTTCAAGCAGCAGCCCCTGGCTTATCTGCCTGTTGTATGCCACTGACGCGTTTACCGTATAGTTGCGGTCAGGGTGGTTACGGTAATATTGGTCGGCGTGCTGAGTGGGCTGTGAGGCATTGCCCAGATAGAGGTCATAGCGCTTGAATGTGTCATCCTTGCGGTTGTTGTATATCACGCTTGCTTTAGCCTCGATGTTGTCGGCTGTGTTGTCCTTAAATTTTATGAGCGATCTGGCAAGCAGTCCCGTCTTTAGGTCGTGTCCGTGCGTCAGTCCTTTATTATAATAGCGGTTTAGCAGCGTGTCGCCTCTCGTTTCGCTCTCCATGCTGCTGGTGTTGTCGAAGTGCTGGTAGAGCAGCGAGTGGCGCAGGGTTAGTTTCATTAATTTGAAGTTATATTCAAATTTATTGTCCGTAGACAGTCTGAAGTTGTCTTCGCGGCTGTAGCTTTGTATATGGTCATAGGTGTCGCCTGACGTAAGAAAGTTAGTGCGGTCGGTTGTCTCATCGCTGTGCAGTATGCTGTGCGACACGTTGGCGTCGCCGCTCAGTGTCCATTTCTTATTGCGTGCATTTATTCCGTAAGTTACTCCTGCCAGCTGTTGCGTCAGCGTGCCGGTGTTTAAGTTTTCCGGCTTAAAACCGTCGTTGTTTCCCGGACGGCGTTCGTCGCTCAGGTTGTTGGCGTTGGCGTAAACTGCCAGTTGTGAGTGGTCGGTGAAGCGCATGGCGAACAGACGGGCCATGTATGGAGTGTCGCCGGTATAGCCTTTCTCTGCCAGTCCTGCGCCTGCCTCGGCATTGGCCATCCAGCCTACAGAGTATTCCTTTTTCAGTTTTACGTCCATTACATACTCCTTGTCTTCAGGCAGCTCATGTCCTGTAAACTCACTGCGTTCGCCCAGCTTGTCATAAACTTCAATCTGCTTCACCGTATATGTCGGCAGGTTGTCAAGCATCAGTTTCTTGTCGCTTCTGAAGAAGTCCTTGCCGTTGAGCATAAGTTTCTCCACCAGCCGTCCGTCGTGATATATGTCTCCGTTTTCGCGTATCTCCACACCCGGCAACTGACGCACAAGCACATCGAGCATAGAACCTTCTGCCAATACGAAGGCGTCGGCATTGTATATTACGGTGTCGCCACGGTAATAAAACTGCACCTTTGTGGCAGATACGGTAACCTCTTTCAGCACTTTCGACTCTTCACGCATCAGCAGCGGAGGCAGCTCACGTATAAATTCGCGCTTCTTCAGGTTGTTCAGCTTCACGGTCATTTCTGTTGTCTTATATCCCAGCATGCTGCATCTTATGATATATGTGGCATCTTGTCTGGGCACGGTCAGCGTGTAGTCGGATGTTTCGCCCGTTTGGTCGTCATTGCGCCATTCAGACAATGCCGTTGTCGTAGCTATTATTGTGCTGTCCGCCTTCATCAGCTGTATTGTTGCCCCCGGCAGTTCGTTACGTGTCTTGTTGTCGTATACCTTGCCTTTCAGTGTTAATGTGCCTTGGGCAAACCCCTGTATGGATGTAAGTAAAATTAATAACGTTGCAATTATTTTCATGGTTCTGCTTGTTGCGGTTCTGTATATATCTTGTGTAAGCACTGATTATCTAATTTACATTTTGCTCTTTTCTGATTACGTCCGTAATCATCTTTGCGTTTTTGCCGTTATGTGATATTCATAGATTAACTGAATGTAAAATTATAAAATTTTATCAATCGGGGGATAAATTTTAGAATTTTAAGGGTGATATTGGTATTTTGTGCCTTATATCGTGAATTTTGCAGTAAATTTATTTATAAGTATTGTTAATGCGTTAATCTGAAACATACATTGTGGCGTATGTTATTAATCCCAAAAACGGCATTAGATGTCATGAGAATTTTGTATTGCTGTCTGACTTCTCATGTGATAATTCTTGACATATCTGTCATGATACAATAAAAGGATGCGGCATAATGCTTTGTGCCGCATCCTTTTTGTTATATCAGTTTTGTCCTTCTTATTTCTTTTTCGGTGCAATGTTCAGTTTGTATGCCACGTGAAGCAGTGCGTATCTTGGCAGTGCGTTGGTGAAAGTCTCCACACGTCCCTGTGCGTTAACCACTCTGGTAACGTTGTTGATCTGGTTGAGAATGTCGAAAGCGTCGAGCATTATGGTCAGTTTTCCTTTCAGCGCGGTGTGCGACAGTCGTGCGTTCCACACCAGGTCGTCCGTGTTCATCGAGCTTCCCGTATATCCTCGGCGTGAGTACATCGTTATATCCGTGCTAAGCTGGCAGTTCCACGGCAGGCTTATCATTGCCGTCGCTCCATAGTTGAAGTCCATGGCGTTGAAGTCGTTGAAGTTGGCTGCGGCTCCGTTGATGCGTCTCCATGCGTAAGAACCTTTCAGTCCGACCTGCGATTTGCCTATCTGATAATCAAGGCTGAGATCTTCTTTCAGCATGAGTGTCCTTACCGAGCTGCGTGCAGCGCTGAATGTCTCGGTTGTGCTTTCGCCTATAAGGTCTACGCTGTTGGCATATTCAATTTGCGGAGACGTGTTCAGTGTCAGCCTTTTTGCCTTATCAAGTGGCATACTGAGTGTATATGCGGCATTTGCCAGCCAATTTCCGTCCACATTGTCAGCACGGTATGTCCTTATGCCTGTAGCAGGGTTATACGTATATCCCATAGACAGCGCGTTTTTCACCAATACATAATTGGCCCTTATGCTGTGTGTGAACTGGCTTTCGGGATTTGACTTAGACATCATCAGGTTAAAGTTGTAATTCTGTTCGTTTTTCAAGTCCGGATTGCCTATGGTGATGTTCAGCGGATCGGTGTCGTCGGTCATGTTGACCATGTTCACAAGGTCAGGAGTTTTCGACTGTAATCTGAATACAAGTTGCAGTCTGGCATGCTGTTTAGCGTTTGACATTGTGAATATTGTAAACGGTGTCATCACCTGAATTGAATTTCTTACGATGGCAGTGTCTACAGAACCTCTGAGATAGTTGAGGCTTTGTCTGGTCGGAGAAATCCCTACATTTGACTGAAGATAGAACGACGTTCCCTTGCTGTTTTTATAGTTCCACGACACACCAGGGTATATGGTATAGATATTGTCCGTTGATTTTGCTATAAAACTGTTGCGCGGGTCGAATGTCTGTTCATATTCAGCCAGCGAGGGCAACATTCCTATTTCGCTGTCGTCATATCCTGTAAGTTTGTCGAGCAGGTAGAGCGACGAATGTTGATTTTTGTGCTTACGTTCGTAGTTGAAGTTTATCGACAAGCTCAGATGATTGTTCATCTTGTATCCGTATGATGCGCCCAGGCTGAAATTGAAGTTCTTGTCGGGTCTGTTCTTGAAATATTGGTATCCTGAAGGTCCTGTTTCTCCATTTGCTCCATAAAGGGTGCCGTATCGGTTGAAGAGGTCTTCGTGCTTGTTGCCTCCCGATGCTGATGCATTGAAGCTGATGTGGTCGCCGAAATTATTTATTTTTATAATGCTTGTTGCCGATATGCTTCCGTTAATAGTATGCCCTTTTCCGAGCGACTCTGTGCGGTATCTGTACACTGCAGCGCGCCGAATGTCGTCAGATACGGTTGGTGAGTACAGGTTTTCAAGTATGTTGCGGCTCATACCCGTCTGTTGCTCGTTGAATATTCCGTCGAGAGTGTTGTTAACGTTCTCATACTTGTTGTAGTTTAGTATAGGATTTATTGTCAGGTTGGCTTTGTCCCACTTGAAGTAGAACTGATGTGATGTGTTGACGCTGAGCGACTTGTTACGGCTCAGAGAGCGTATATACTCGTAAGTGTCGTTTGTCGGCAGGAAGTTCACCTTATCGGTGTTCTCCTCTAAGTCGAAATCAGAGTGAGCCACTTGTGCGTTGCCGCTGAGCTCGTATTTCCCTTCACGGTCGCCCACATAGTAGTCAATGCCGCCGTGTATTTCCTTGCTTTGTCCCGGCGATAGCTGGTCCGGACTCCAGTTGGTGTCTTGTCCCGGCTTTCTCTTGTCGTTGAGATTGTTTATTGTTCCATATATTGAAATTCTTGAATGGTCGGTGTGTCTCATGGCAAACAGCTGTCCGAGGTATCGGTCAGATGTTCCGCCGCCGGCTTCCACGTTACCCATCCAGCCTACAGAGTATTCACGTTTCAGCACCACGTCCATTACATACAGTTTGTCGTCCTGCAACTTTTGTCCCAGCAGTTCGCTCTTGTGTCCGTATTTGTCATACATTCTGATGTTTTTCACGGTGTATGCCGGCAGCATGTCGAGCATTATCTGGTTGTCGCCTTTAAAGAATTCTTTTCCGTTCAGCAACAGGTTTTCCACCAACTTTCCGTTGTGGTATATGTTGCCGTCCTTTCCAAATTCCATTCCGGGCAGTTGGCGCACCAGTCCGTCGAGCATGGAGCCTTCGGCAAGTACGAATGCATCGGCATTATACACCACGGTGTCGCCCTTATAATAGAATTTCACTTTAGTGCCTACAACTTCAAGTTCATCAAGAACCTTTGAGTTGCGTTTCAGCGTAATGTCAGGGATGGTGCGTTCAAACTCACGGCGGTTAATATTTGCAAGGCTTACTTTTACATATCCTGTTTCAAAACCGAGATAGCTTGCCCGTATGATATAAGAGTCGCCTTTTACTCTTGGAACTTCAAAACTGAAGACAGAAGAATTATACATTCCCTTCATGTCGTTGTAGCTTTGCACGTTGGCAACGATGGATGAAATAACCGAACTGTCTTTGCCTGACAGCAGTTCGACTGTTGCTCCCGGCAGTTCGTTGCGCATTAGCGCGTCTACGACACGGCCTCTGATTGTAAACTTGCCTTGTGCAAAGAAGGGCAGGGCCGTGAATAATGCGGTTAAAATAAGAATTAATTTTCGCATGGTATTTCTTTATATTTATTTCTATTAAGGTAAATCGGATTTAGTCGATAACACGTTGTCGCTGTTGGCTGTAATTTTAGTTTCATGTGTATGAACAGTACAGTCTGCATTGGTCTTATTCATTCGTTAGAGTGTGTTTTCATGACTATTAATCTAATTTACATTTTGCGCATGCCGATTATCTTGTAACCGTTTTTGCGTTTTTGTCGTATTTATGACATCATATCTGTTATTGATTTGCAAAATTATAAAATTTTATCAATCGGGGGGGTAATTTTCAATATTTTTAAGGGTGATATTGGTATTTAAACCTTAAAATAGCTCCATATTAGCTATTTAGCTTTTGTTTTTAATTGTTTGAGCATTAGGTTTTCATTTTTCTTCTTATTTGAAAGACTGATTAGAAATGGCGAAGACTTTATCTTGTTGCGAGCGTTATAAGTATTGTAGAATGTGTGCTGATGGTGTATTGTGGCTTAGATACAATGATGGCGTTTGTAAAGTATTCTGATTAATTTCATCCGTTTGACGCTTTCAGAATGGCGATGCTGACTGCGAAACAGTATTTTGCCGTAAAAACATCAAAAAATGGCTATTTTTGTCAAAACGTTGAAACACAGGGATTTAGACAGATTTTAAGTCGTAGATGCAATGGTTAAAAAATATTACTCGGCCATTTACCATTCAAAAGTGGTCGCTTTATGATGTGAAAGTGGCTCTTTGGGATGATAAAACATGCCTGTTAAGGCTTGAAATAAGCATGATTTTTGGCGTGATAATGTGCTAAAGGTGAATGGATGTTAATAGATTCATGCTTGATGGTGCTTTGGTTTAACAGTTGTTATATATTGATTTTCCAGATTGAAAAAATATTTTGTCCTGAAAAATTACTGACGGTTATTATATGTATTTTGTACGTAAAAGTAGTTTTCATTGTCGTATTTATAGCATACATGTGCTGCAATAGTTTTATGCTATACAACGTTTGGGATTGTTTTTTCATTTCGTCGCCATCGTTTGATTTTATGACTTTATGTAAACTTATTTATAGATATACTGACTATTATTCTTGCGAATGATGAATAATTGTATAATTTTAAATGGTATTCTCTTATATCATTTTGATATTATATGTCAAATGAAACACTTATGATTTTATGTTGTATGTAAATAGTTTTGTTGCAGTATTTAAAGTAAAACAATTCTCCGTTGTAAAAAATATTCATTCAGAATTTTTTCTTATTTTTGCATGAGAAAGAATCATTATAATTATGCGTATGATACAGCGAAATGCAAATCCCGAAATGAGCTTGTCTGAGGTGCGCGCCTTCAGAGAGAATCTTGTCAGATGTGCCTTAAAAGACATATCCCCTCAAGAAAGGCAGGCAGTAAATGAAAGGAAAGAACGGATGAAGCGTGTTTACAACAAAATTATCAGTAACAGTGATGGGAAAAATCCGATTCTCGGATATTAAAATAACCGCAGAATTACCAAGAGTCTGTGAGGCGCTACTGCCGACAGTCCCCTTACTTTTATTGTCCGTATGTAAGGTGTTTCTTGCATAATGACTTTTTTAATATTTTGGCATTTCACACAATTATATTAATGTATTTGGCATAATATCTTCATTTTTGCCTATTCTGCCTGTTCCATGGCGGATTGGAGCGTTCATGTGTGTTTAAATGATAAATATTGGTTTAATGTCGGCAAAAATATCATTTTTACCTCTTTTTGTGCGAAAAGCATGCCCCGTATTGCGTATAAAATAAGTAATTTTGCGCATCGATCGTTTAATTTTAAATTTATAAATACTACTACCTTATGAACAAAAATATTTTTACAGCCATTGTCGCGCTGATGCAGGTCGGCGCAGCAACAGCTGCTGTGCCGCAAAACAACGGGCAGACCGGTGTGTCGCAGCCTACGTTTACCGAGTGGCACGACTTGAACGTAAATCAGATAAACCGTTTTCCGTGCCACACTTCGTATTTCGCTTTCGAGAGCTTGGATGCTGCGCGCGGCGACAAGAAGGCTTCGGCAAACTACATCTCGCTTAACGGCAAGTGGAAGTTTAACTGGGTGGAGAATGCCGACCAGCGCCCCGCCGACTTCTTTGCTG
>ULPD01052364.1_pt1 | contig 11542 bp, 9 predicted proteins | sample 1953161 | NCBI WGS metagenome assembly ULPD01 (sample SAMEA4835619, study PRJEB28245) | human gut metagenome | biome: gut microbiome; material: fecal sample | place: Denmark | collected 2008
TTCCATGCCGGGTATTGATTTGATCGAGCAGATTTCTGATATGTTTGCAAACTATCCGGATATCAGCACAGAGATCATTGCGGCAAGTATCCGTAATCCAATCCATGTAACAGATTGCGCATTAGCCGGCGCTGACATTGCTACAGTTCCATATGCGGTTATTGAGCAGATGACCAAACATCCATTGACAGATCAGGGAATCGCAAAATTCCAGGCAGATTACAAGGCTGTTTTTGGTGAATAGATCAGAGCATCGTTACGCAGACAGGCAAGGAGGTAGTTATGGACACATTAGCATTAAAGAAAATGGCAAACGAGGTTCGTAAAGGAATCGTTACAGCAGTACACAGCGCAAAGTCCGGTCATCCGGGTGGATCGTTATCTGCTGCAGACATTTTAACTTATTTATATTTTGAAGAGATGAATATTGATCCGAAGGATCCGAAGAAAGCAGATAGAGATCGTTTTGTGTTATCAAAGGGACATATTGCACCGGCATTATATTCTACGTTAGCACATAGAGGTTATTTCCCGGTTGAGGATCTTACGACGCTGCGTCATGTAGGTTCTTATCTGCAGGGACATCCGGATATGAAACATATTCCGGGTGTTGATATGTCCAGTGGATCTTTAGGACAGGGAAGTTCTGCAGCAGTTGGAATGGCACTGGCCGGCAAGCTTGATAATGCATCTTACCGCGTATATTGTGTACTCGGAGATGGTGAGGTGCAGGAAGGCCAGGTATGGGAAGCTGCGATGTTTGCAGGTGCCAGAAAGTTAGATAATCTGGTGTTTGTTGTTGATAACAATGGCTTACAGATCGATGGAGATATTGAGGATGTATGTTCTCCATATCCGCTCCCGGACAAGTTTAAGGCATTTAATTTCCATGTTATTGAGATTGATGCGCATGACTTTGAGCAGATTGATGCTGCATTCCGTGAGGCTCGTGAGACAAAGGGAATGCCAACGGCGATCATTGCCAAGAGTGTCAAAGGAAAGGGCGTTTCTTTCATGGAGAATCAGGCAAGCTGGCATGGTTCTGCACCGAACGATGAGCAGTATGCACAGGCAATGGAAGAGTTAGAGAAAGCCGGAGCAGCATTATAAGGCAGAATGGAGGATTAAAATGGCAGAGGTTAAGAAAATTGCTACAAGAGAAAGTTATGGTAATGCCCTTGCAGAACTTGGTAAAGAATATCCAAATCTGGTCGTATTAGATGCAGATCTTGCTGCAGCAACTAAGACCGGCATTTTCAAAAAGGCATTTCCGGATAGACATATTGACTGTGGTATCGCAGAGTGTAACATGGTAGGTATTGCGGCAGGACTTGCAACAACAGGCAAGATTCCATTTGTTAGTTCTTTCGCAATGTTTGCGGCAGGACGTGCTTTTGAGCAGGTTCGTAATTCCGTAGGATATCCAAAGCTGAACGTAAAGATCGGTGCGACACATGCCGGTATTTCCGTTGGTGAAGATGGAGCAACGCATCAGTGCTGTGAGGATCTGGCGTTAATGCGCACGATTCCCGGAATGGTTGTGATGAATCCATCCGATGATGTAGAAGCCAAGGCAGCCGTTAAGGCAGCACTTGATCACGAGGGACCGGTATATATCCGCTTTGGCCGTTTGGCAGTGCCGGTGATCAATGATAATCCGGATTACAAGTTTGAGCTTGGCAAAGGTGTTGTTCTTCGCGAGGGCAAAGACGTTACATTGATCGCAACCGGACTGGAAGTTTCGGAGACATTGGTTGCTGCTGAGAAGTTGGCACAGGATGGCATTGACGCACAGGTCATCAATATTCATACGATCAAGCCGTTGGATGAGGATCTGGTTGTCAGCGCAGCTAAGAAAACAGGCAAGGTAGTTACAATTGAGGAACATTCCATTATTGGCGGACTTGGCAGTGCGGTTTGTGACTGTCTGTGTGCTAAGGCACCGACACCGGTATATAAGATTGGTGTCAATGATACCTTTGGTGAGTCTGGTCCTGCAGTTGAGCTGCTCAAGAAATATGAGTTAGACAGCGAGGGCATTTACAAGAAGGTAAAGGCTTTTGTAGAAGCGTAAGCAAAGTAGATGATAATATAACGAAAAGGCAGGAAATGCAATAGCTTTCCTGCCTTTTTTGGTTGATAGGAAATTGCTGTTATGTGGCGTGACATTGTCAAGATTGTGTTTGATCCGAATGGAGATTGTGATGTCCGTTTTGTGCTAAAATATGTCGCAAAAGTTATGGCGACAATGGCAGGTTTAAGATATAGTAGACGTATGATCAATTTTTTCAAAGGGAATTTTTTCAAAGGAGGAACAAATTATGGTAGTTAGTAATCCAATTGTTAGAGGCTTTTGGCCGGACCCAAGTGTCTGCCGTGCAAATGGCAAATTTTATTTGGCTTGCAGTTCATTTCAGTATTTTCCGGGAGTGCCGATTTTTGAAAGTGATGATCTGGTCAACTGGAAGCTGATCGGACATTGTCTGACACGCAAAACACAGGTGAATTTACATAAAGTAAACAGTTCCGGTGGTGTGTTTGCGCCGACACTTCGTTTTCATGATGGACGTTTTTATATGGTTACCAATAATAATACATTTCAGAAAAACTTCTATGTATACACAGATGATATTTATGGAGAGTGGTCTGATCCGATCTTTGTAGATCAGGATGGTATTGATCCATCTTTGTTTTTTGAGGATGGCAAGGTATACTTTACATCCAATGGCAATGGACCGGATGGCAAGGGATGTATTATGCAGTGTGAGATCAATGTTGAGACCGGAGAAAAATTAACGCCAACGAAACCGGTTTGGAGTGGTAATGGTGGACGTTATCTGGAGTCTCCACACCTGTATCATATCGGTGACTGGTATTACATGATGGTTGCTGAGGGCGGTACAGAATATGGTCATATGGTAACTTATGCGAGAAGCAAAGATCCATATGGACCATTTGAGTCCTATCCGGGCAATCCGGTACTTACCAACCGTAATTTGGGTGGTAATGAGAACCGTATTCAGGGTATTGGCCATGGTGATCTGGTACAGGATGAGGAAGGCAATACATTTATGGTCTGCTTAGGATTCCGTCAGAATGGTGAGTGGTCTCCATTCCACCATTTAGGCAGAGAAACGTTCTTGGTAGGTGTTCATTGGCGTGAAGACGGCTGGTTTGAAGCCGGAGAAAATGGAGCCGTATATCCGGAAATGGATATTCCGGGCATTAAAGCAGTGCAGAAACGGGATGGCATTTATGATGTTTCCTTGGACACACTTGGTGAAGGAGATCCAAGATGGTGTTATATGAGAGATTATGATGAGTCCCGCTATGAATTTGGTGACCATTCGATCACTTTGACCGGAAGTGAAGTAACTCTGGAAGAGGAGGATATTCCGACATTTTTGGGAATCCGTCAGTCAGAGTTTGAGACAGAACTTCTTGTTGCCTTAAAGACAGATGCAAAAGAGGCAGGTATCACCTGCTACATGGATGAGAGCCAGCATTACGATGTGGCGATCTTCCGGGAAGAAGATGGCGTGAAAGCAAAACTTCGTCTGCGTACAGGAGATGCGATCGGTATTGCAGGAGAAGTAACACTTCCACAGGATCTTTCCGAATATCATCTTCGCATTGTGAGTGAACACGAATGGTATCACTTCTATTGTGGACAGGGAACCGATGCAGCTTATTTAGGCAAGGCAAGAGCAAAATATCTGTCTACGGAAGTTGCCGGAGGTTTTACAGGAGTTCTTTTAGCCATGTATGTTATTGATGAAACAGGAAAGAAGGCTGAGTTTACAGAATTTACCTGGACGCAGAAAGGACACTGATCCGCAAATAATTCGAATTCGGATTAGCTTTGTGTTACTGTGGGGCTCTGCGTGTCTTTTATGGAAGGAGAGAAGAATATGCGAAAAAAAGGGTTTACAAGCAAAGGGGTATCCCTGCTGTTATCAGCGAGTTTATGTGTTGGCATGATGTCTACGCTGAGTGGTTGTGGATCGAAGAAGGATGAAGTGATCAAGCTGGATGTATACAGTCAGCTTGCCAATTTTTCCGGTAAGCAGACGGGCTGGTCTGCCGATATCCTGAAGGATAAGTTTGGTGTAGAACTAAACGTTATTCCGGAAGGAGATGGTGTGTTCCAGACACGAATGACCAGTGGAGATCTGGGAGATATTGTTGTATGGGCTAATGACAGCGACAACTATCCAAATGCAGTGAAGGCAAATCTGTTACTTAACTGGGATGATGATGGATTGTTGGATGAGTATGGCAAAACGATCAAAAAAATGATGCCGGATGCGTTAGACAAAAACCGAAATCTGACTTCTAAGATTACCAATGGCAAGAGCAAAGCTTTATATGGTTTTGGTAACAACGTTGCACTTAGCAGTAAGGAACACCAGTCATTCTTCTATACCTGGGATGTCAGATGGGATCTGTACAAACAGCTTGGCTATCCAAAAGTAAAAGATATGCAAGATATGCATAAACTGTTAAAGAACATGCAGAAGATCTGCAGCAAAGATGATGCCGGTAATAAGGTATATGCCCTGTCCCTCTGGCCGGATTGGGATGATGCAATGGTTATGTATGTCAAAGCGACGGCAACCGCTTACTATGGATATGATGAGCTTGGTATTGGATTGTATGATCCAAAAACCGGAACGTATCATGATGCTCTAGAGAAGAATGGACCTTATCTGGAAATGTTGAAATGGTACAATGATCTTTACCAGGACGGCTTGATCGATCCGGATTCTATGACACAGACCTTTGATCAGATGGCAGAAAAAGTCCAGAACGGTGGTGTACTGTTCTCGATCTTTAACTACTCAGGATCCTTGAGTTATAACACAGATGAGCATACTTCGAAAGGTAAATTGATGTATTGCATGAAACCGGAACAGGCAAGCCCGATCGTCTATGGTATGAATACACAGGGCGGCGAGTCTGTTTGGTCGATCGGAGCCAACTGTGAATATCCGGAAAAATGTATGGAATTGATCAATTATTTTGCAACACCGGAAGGACGTATGACACTGCAGTACGGACCAAAAGGACTTTGCTGGGATTATGACGATCAGGGTAATACGATATTTACCGAATTTGGCCGTAAGTGCCGTGCAGATGAAAATACAACAATGGGTAATGGCTATAAAGGAAGTTTCCACGATGGCTGCCTGCAGATCAACAATACGACATGGTCTATTGATGCAGAAAACCCAGACTCCAACGGAGATACTTACAACAGCGTCAACTGGAAGAGCAATCTGGAAAAAGCGAAGAGTGATATTGAGCAGGATTGGCGCGATTACAATAAGACCAATTCCATCAATGCTTACTTTGAAAAAGGTAAATACACGGTTTCTCCGGGAACCAGCTTTAGCATGAGCTCAAAAGATGACACATTAAAGACTGTTTGGGGACAGGTTACAACCTGCATCAAAAATGAGTCTTGGAAAGCGATGTATGCGAAGTCAGATGCTGCGTTTGAGAAACAGGTAAATCACATGATCAGTAGTGCGAAGAAGTATGGATATGACAAGTGCCTGAAGTGGTCCCAGAATGAGGCGAAAACACGCAAATCGTTAGAGGATCAGTTGACACAATAATTTAGCCTTCTTTGAAAAAAGTTAATATATAGCAAAAAGCGTTCTGTCCCTTTTACAGGTGTGCAAGAGCGCTTTTTGTGTATTAGATTATCAAGCACTTTTTATGTATTAGTTGCATTAGATTGTCAAGTGCTTTTTGTGTATTAGATTTGACAAAAACTCTTATACCGATTATTCTAAAAGGTAGGTTGCAAAAAGAGATAAAAAGTGAGGATTTACATGGATACATATAAAGTAAAGCCATTGGAAGAACCGATGGAGGTTTGTGTACAGGTACCGGGTTCTAAAAGTATGACAAATCGTGCACTATTGCTTGCGGCAATGGGGGAGGGAATGACTCTGTTACACGGAGTTCAATTTAGTGAGGATTCCTTGCATTTTCTTACAGCCTTACAGGATTTAGGGTTTGATGTACATGCTGATCAGGAGGCATGTACCGTTCGGATTCGAGGGTTTGGAGGACAGATCCCAAAGGAGCAGGCAACAATTTATGTTGGGAGCGCGGGAACAGCAGCCAGGTTTTTGACCGCTTTTGTTGCAATGTCAGCGGGCAGATATCGTTTGAATGCATCCGACCAAATGAATAAACGACCGATGCGGGAGTTGTTGCGGGCACTGGAGGAGTTAGGCGCACGCTTTACGTGGCTTGGTGAGCCGTATCGATTTCCTATGGAAGTTTATGGAATGGGGCAAAGATACGGGGAGTACCGCGTGCAGCTAAATATTGATCGAAGCAGTCAGTTTTTAAGTGCGTTATTGATGACAGCGCCGACTGCGATCGACATGCTTACGATAGAACTTACCGGTAAACGCAGTGCAAGATCTTATGTGGAAATGACGGAACATATGATGTGTCAGTTTGGACATTCCGGGGTATTACAGCATGAAGCGGATTGCTATCAGGTGCGTAGAGGAGACTATGAGGCGAGAGAGTACGTTGTGGAGCCGGATGTATCTGCAGCCTGCTATTTCTATGCGGCGGCAGCAGTGACCGGAGGAAGCACCGTGGTACGTTTTATGAAAAAGGATTCGCTGCAAGGAGATATGCGCTTTTTGGACGTATTGGAACAGATGGGCTGTACCAAGCAGTGGGGACACATGGAAGAAACCGGAGAGCCGGCACTTAAGATCTCCGGACCGGTTAATGGGGTGCTGCATGGTATTGATATCAATATGAGTGATTTTTCGGATCAGACGCTTACGTTAGCAGCGATTGCACCGTTTGCCGATTCTCCGGTGACGATACGAGGAGTCAGCCACATACGGGGACAGGAATCGGATCGCTTGTACGTGATCGTGACAGAGTTAGAGCGTATGGGGATTCGCTGCGATATGTTTGAAGATGGAGTTACAATCTATCCGGGAGAGCCAAAAGGCACACAGATCGAAACTTATCAGGATCATCGAGTCGCCATGGCGTTTGCAGTGACAGGACTGCGCACACCGGGTGTTGAGATCTTGAATCCGGGATGCTGCAGAAAAACATTTGCAGATTATTTTAATGTATTTTCAATAATATTTAATCAGAAATGATGGAAGGAAAGGAATAGAAACAATATGAAGGGAATCATTGATGTATTACAGGAAGAAGTAAAGCAGGCATTTGAGAAGGCTGGCTATGATGGAAAGTACGCTAAGGTGACGATTTCCAATCGTCCGGATCTTTGTCAGTACCAGTGCAATGGTGCGCTTGCCATGGCAAAAGAATATCACAAAGCACCGATTCAGATGGCAGAGCAGATTGTTGAATTATTAAAACAGAGTGATACATTTGCGGCAATTGCGGCACAGGCACCTGGATTTATCAATATGACAGTCAGTGGAGAATTTTTGGCAGCGTATATTAATGAGATGCGTGCTGCAGACAAGTTTGGTTTGGAACAGCCGGCTAAGAAAGAGACGATCGTGATCGATTACGGCGGAGCGAATGTCGCTAAGCCGCTGCATGTGGGCCATTTGCGTTCTGCAGTCATCGGCGAGAGCATTAAGCGTACTGCACGATACATTGGTCATAAAGTAGTTGGTGATGTACATTTAGGTGATTGGGGGCTGCAGATCGGTCTGATCATTACAGAGTTAAAGCATCGTAAACCGGAGTTAGTCTATTTTGATAATACCTATGAAGGGGAATACCCAACAGAGCCGCCATTTACCATGAGTGATCTGGAAGAAATTTATCCGTATGCAAGCGGATATTCCAAAGAGCATGAGGATTACAAAGAAGAGGCACAGGAAGCAACTGCACAGCTACAGGCAGGCAGAAGAGGTTATTTGGCGCTTTGGAAGCATATTATAGACGTATCGGTAACAGATCTGCGTAAGATATACACAAAGTTAAATGTTGATTTTGACCTTTGGAAGAAAGAATCTGATGCACAGCCATATATCCCGGATATGGTGCAGCGGATGAAAGATGGCGGATACGCACATCTTGATGACGGTGCACTTGTTGTGGATGTAAAAGAAGAGACAGATACGAAAGAAATCCCGCCGTGTATGATCTTGAAATCGAATGGTGCGACACTTTATAATACGACCGATTTAGCAACGATCGTTGAGCGTCGTAAATTATTTGATCCAACCCGTATTATTTATGTGGTAGACAAGAGACAGTCTTTGTATTTTGAACAGGTATTCCGTTGTGCTAAGAAGACCAAGATCATTGGTGATGATGTTGATCTTATCTTTGTCGGTTTTGGTACTATGAATGGTAAAGACGGTAAGCCGTTTAAGACGAGAGATGGCGGTGTGCTTCGACTGGAGCATCTGCTTGCGGATGTGACCGCACAGGTATCTGATAAGATGGCTGACCGTGATATGGACGATGAGACGAGAGCTGATGTTGCGGCAAAAGTGGCACTTGCAGCGATTAAATATGGTGATCTGAGCAATCAGGCATCCAAAGATTATGTGTTTGATCTGGACCGCTTTACGTCGTTCGAGGGTAACACAGGTCCATATATTATGTATACGATCGTTCGTATCAAATCTTTGCTTGCCAAGGTAGCACAAAATGCGATCGAAGTAGATGAGCAGTTACCGATCCTTCCGGCATCCGATAAGAGTGCAACAGATGTTATGTTGTCTTTGTCAAAATGGGGTGAGATCGTGCAGGCAGCTTATGAGGAGCAGGCACCGCACAAGATCTGCCAGTTTATTTATGAGTTATCTGATGCTTACAACAAGTTTTATCATGAGAACAAGATCGTTGCAAATGAAGATGCAGCACTAAGAAATTCTCATATCTGTCTTAGCAAGCTTGTTGTGAATGTATTGGAGACTGCAGTTGATCTGCTTGGATTAGAAGCACCGGAGCGCATGTAGTATATATTTGGATAAGAATGAGTTGATTGGAGGAATTGGATGTACCGTTTAATATCAAGATTGGTGATATACCGCGGCATGGAAGAAGATGGCATTTTATTGCGTTTGTCCGATATTTGCCAAAGGTTTTATAGTGGTGATTACGACAAGGACAATCTGGTAACGGAAATTTATGAGCAGATCCACAGTTTGTTGGATTTAGCGACTCGTTATGGATTTAACAAAAATCTATGGCACAATTATCTTGCTTTTCAATTGGCAATGAGTGAAAATCCTTTTACAATGGTATCGGAAAAGGTTGGCGGCAATGATGGTACGGTCAATGCATTTGCCAAAGCAGATTTTCAGATATTCAAGAAATTGTTTGACTATGATTTTTCACCGATTGAAAAAGCATTAGAGATCAATTGCTTTTCCGTGATCTGCAATTATGAGGCAGTGGGTAAAAGTGAACAGATCTTCAATAAGAGTGTGAGCGAAAAAGTGCAGGAATTAAGTGCTGCTATTGAAAAAGCGGATGATGAGGATGCACTGTATCGTATCGTAACGGACTTTTACAAAAAATATGGTGTTGGGAAGTTTGGGCTTAACAAGGCTTTTCGCGTCGCAGGATCGGAGGCAGAGGATATTCTTACACCGATTACAAATACCGGTGATATGCTGTTATCAGATATTATTGGTTATGAGAGTCAAAAACAGAAATTAATAGAAAATACAGAGGCATTTGTATCAGGCAGACAGGCCAATAATGTACTGTTATTTGGTGATGCAGGTACCGGTAAATCAACCAGTATCAAAGCAATATTAAATGAATACTATAGCAGGGGCCTGCGCATGATCGAAGTGTATAAACATGAATTTCAGTATTTGTCACAGATCATTGCAGAGATCAAAAACCGCAATTATCGTTTTATTATTTATATGGATGATCTTTCTTTTGAAGAATTTGAAATTGAGTATAAATATCTCAAAGCGGTGATCGAAGGCGGCCTGGAAACCAAACCGGATAATGTTTTGATCTATGCAACTTCGAACCGCAGACATTTGATCCGCGAGACCTGGAGCGATCGCTCTGATATGTCGCAGGATGAACTGCATCGTTCGGATACAATGCAGGAGAAGCTGTCATTGGCAGCGAGATTTGGTGTGACGATCGGATATTATCGTCCAAAGCAGCAGGAATATTTCGAGATTGTTAAACAATTGGCTAAAAAATATCCACAGATCACCTTGTCAGAAGAGGAACTCTGTTTGAAGGCCAATCAGTGGGAACTCAGCCATGGTGGTATTTCCGGACGTACAGCAACACAGTTTATTGCCAATCTGGCGGGAAGTGTGCTGCAGGATGAGGTCGATTGATGAGCCGGCTTAGTAAGACAGTGCGCCAGATGTTTGTGATCTGTGGGTTACTGTTTCTCGGGGGGATATCGTCAGTCAGAGCAGCGGCTGCTCCAAAAGCGAACATTGCAGGAGCCAAAAGAGCGGTGATATTGGCCTTTCAGAATTATGAACGTCAGGTAGATGTGTCGAAATATCATTTGTACAACAAACGCGACGACAAAGCGGTGAGTAATATGATGACGGAAATCGCGACACAGACATCGTATCTCTTTTACAGTGGGCAGGAATATACGAAGGTTGTCAGCTCACCTGACGGACAGGTGCGCCAGATGAAACTGAGTTATATGAAAATATTTCGGAAAGCAGATGGTGCGCCGGATCGGACCAAGATCCAGAAGGTTCGGCGAAAGATCCGAGCTAAGGTTGATCGGATCGTGGCAAAAGCACCGTCTGGAATGACAAAGCTTGAGAAAGCGTTGTATTTTCATGATTATCTGATCCGGAATACGGCATATTCAGATCAGAATACAACATATTGCACCAGTGAATGGGGTGTACTCCTGAAAGGAAAGGGGAACTGCCAGGGATATGCAAAGGCATATGCATTGTTGTTGCAAAAGGTGCATATCCCTGTAAAATTTGCCAATTCCTATTCAATGATGCATATGTGGAATGTGGTACGATTACAGGGAAAATGGTACCATGTTGATCTGACCTGGGACGATCCCTTAAATCCAAACACGCATAAGGATCAGCCGGGGCTGGTACTTCATGAAAATTTTTTGTGCAGTACGTCCTATCTGAAAAAGAAGGGATACCGAGGGATTCGCTGTAAGCTAACAACATCTTCAAAATATGACCACAAATATTGGAAGCAGGTAAACAGTGCTTTTTATTATCAGAAAGGCAGATTTATCTATCAGACAGATCGGGCGGTCAGACAAAGAAAGCGGATCGCCGGAGGTGCTGCTCGTACTTTGGCGAGGGCTGGTGGAAGTTTATTTGTCAAAGGCAGCAAAGGGAGATTTTATTTTATCAACTTCAACCGCATATACTATTATAATGGGCGGACACACCAAGTGAAGCTTGTGTGGGAAGGCAGTAAAAAATATGCCTCTTATCAGGCAGTACAGTTGAGCTTCGCAAATGGCAGATTAAAGGTCGGATTGCAGCGAGGCAAAATATGCAAAATAAAAACGGTAGCCGGGTGATTCCGACTACCGTTTTTTTACTTTATAGGAAACTTCTCGTTTCCT
>ULPD01032756.1_pt1 | contig 11463 bp, 10 predicted proteins | sample 1953161 | NCBI WGS metagenome assembly ULPD01 (sample SAMEA4835619, study PRJEB28245) | human gut metagenome | biome: gut microbiome; material: fecal sample | place: Denmark | collected 2008
CTGGCTCTGTAACAGCTGGCTGTTTCTTAACTTCTTCCTTCTTCTCTTCTTCTGCTGGTGCATCATTAACTTCTTGAAATGGAACTGTTATTGCCTTTCCTTCTGCTGTCTTAATCTCTGATACACTCTTAATAATAGATATTACTTCATCAAGGCTTTCGTGAGATACAACAACTATTGTGAAATCTTTCTCAAACTTCTCATCTTCTATATCCTGTGTTGATGGCTCTGATTTGATAACATCGCAATGTCCTTCAAGATTCTTAAATACAAGAAATGCCCTTGCTGCCTTAAGTATACAATTCTCATCAACTGTTACTACTATCTCATATACTCCAAGACCCTTCTTTAATGCTTCATTAACTGCATTCATCTCAAAGTCTGCAAAAACAAGCTCAGATGTTGTTCCCTGTGCTGCTTCTTCTGCTGGCTGGCTGGCTGAAGCTTCTTTCTTCTCCTCTACTTCATTACCGCCAATGAATGAATTAAGTGCTTTTATTATAGGTTCATTATCATCGGTTCCTTCATCCTGTGTATTCTGGATATTGGAAACATAACTCTCAAGTGCATCAAGGCACTTGAACAATACATCACACATATCTGATGTAACTTTAATATTACCATTACGTACTTCTGAGAATACATTTTCCATATCGTGTGTAAGATTCTGCATTCTCTTATATCCCATAGTACCAGCCATACCCTTTAAAGAATGTGCTGCTCTGAATATTTCATTAATAGTATCACTATTCTCTGGTTCTTTCTCAAGAATTAATAACTGATCACTAAGAGACTGTAAATGTTCATTTGATTCATCAATAAAAATCTCTAAATACTGGCTAACATCCATTTTAAGACACCCCCACGTTTTTTGTAATTGCTTCAGCTACACGGTTTAATGGAACTACTTCATTGACCAGTCCCGTGCCAGCTATTGCCTTTGGCATTCCATATACTACACTGGTCTCTTCATCCTGAGCTATAACATATATGTTCTTATGATTCTTGTTAAGAGCCTTAATACCATTGGTACCATCTGCTCCCATACCCGTAAGGACTACACATGTAATCTCATCATAATTACTTGATGTAAGTGATTCATACATCACATTAGCACACGGTCTTAAGCCTTCTATTGGTGGTTCTGTGCTTAACTTTATAACTGAGTCAGTTCCTTTCTTCTCAATTCGTATGTGCTTACCACCTGGTGCTATATATACCCAGCCTTTCTTTATTACATCACCATCTGCGGCTTCCTTAACATTAATATCACTCATCTCGTTAAGTCTTGCTGCAAGTGACGCTGTAAAACCTGCCGGCATATGCTGAACAAGAACTACCCCTGCATCAAGCTTTGCCGGAAGCATAGGTATAACCTGCTGCAATGATTTAGGGCCTCCTGTTGAACAAGCAAGTGCGACAATCTTCTTCTTTCCAGTCTTAACACTTGTAAACATACTTCCATCAACCTTCTTGGCTGGTGTATGTACAACTGTTCTTACTGGTGCTGGAGTAATACCTGTACTTCTTGTTCTTTCTGTACGGGCTATGACCGATGTTAAAGTTCTGCCGCTCTTTAAGTCTTTCTTTACCGGAGCTATTGTCTTTGACATTGATGTACGTCTTATAGATGCCTTGGAATTAGTTGCAACATTGAGCATCTCGAATATTCTATTCTTGAATTCAACGCTCTTAGTTTCAAGATAATTCTCAGGCTTAGTGACAAAATCAAATGCTCCATATTCAAGAGCCTGAATAGTCTCTTTAGCACCTTCCCTGGCAACAGTACTTACTACAATTACAGTCTGTTCAATATGATCCTTCTGTAATCTTTGCAGGAGTTCCAATCCATTTAGCTTTGGCATATTGATATCAAGAATGACTGCACTGTATTCGTAAGGATTAGAAACAATCATATCTAATCCCTCAAGTCCATCCTTGGCAATAGCCGCAACTTCGTATTCATTGCTTTCGTTGATTATATCAGATATTACCCTTCTCATAAGTGCAGAGTCATCTATAACCAATATTTTTTTAGCCATTACTACTCAACTCCTTTTTTAAGATATTTCTTTGCTGTCCAAATATATATTTAATAATCTCCTCTCTGTCGAGTCTGTCAATATCGACAAATTGAAGTCTATTAGCAAATAATGTTCCATCATTATCATTAGCTCTTGATTCTACAACCTTGCCAATAATGCTTTTATGTGATATTGAACCATCAATATCTAAGTCAAAATCTAACATCATATAATCATCCTTCTGATATTTCTTCTTTGACTGAAGTCTTATTCCACCACCGCTTATATCAACAATCTTGCAGTTATCTATATCTTCCTGTTCTTTGCATGCAGTCTTTTCTTCTGACTTTGTATTTGTGACAGCTTCTTCATCTGCTTTTACATTGAGCGTTATAACCTTTTTCACACTCACCGGAAGAACACAACTGAGTCTGAAATATTCTCTTCTCTGGAACTTAAGAAGTTCTGAATCTAGCTGTATCGTAACTGTATGGATATTGTTATCCCTGCCTCTGTCAATTGCAGTGCAGTCAGCTCTGAATATCTTAGTTCCTACATAGAAATATGCATCAAATCTTTTCCCTGCCTCAAGTGGCACAATACGTCCTTCATATATTGGCATAGCACACACAATGCTGTCATCATTAAAATCTAATATCTGGCTTGCATATACTATTCTTTCTTCGTTATTTCTTAGTGACTTCTTTGACACTAATTCCATTCTGCTTCCTATTACAAGTGGTTTGAACATTACTGACACCTCCATACACATAGATTATCACTTTACAAGGTAATTACATCTTGCGTGAAAATACATTTTTAAAATAACTTCTAATTCCCTTTTTATGCATTGGAGCATCCCCTTCATTTCCTAACAATTCCTCAGCTATATACCTAAAATGCCTGGCTGCAAAAGAATTAGGGTATACTATTGTAACAGGCTTCTGCTTCATAACTGCCTTCCTTACAGTTGAATCCTGCGGAACACTTCCAAGATATTCCATATTAATCCCTAGGAACTGTGTTACAACTGCATTAAGCTTGTCATAAAGATTCTTTCCTTCACTCTCTGAATCAACTCTGTTAGCTACCATTCTTATTGTACACTCTTCGCTCTTGTAATTCTCATTCATACTGAGTGCTTTAAGAAGTGCATATGAATCGGTTACAGATGTCGGTTCAGGTGTAGTAACTATGATTGTCTCAGGACTTGATAACAGGAATTCCATAACACTAGGTGATATTCCAGCTCCTGTATCTATTATTATTATATCTGCCAGTGCCTCAAGGTCTGACAGCTTATTAACCAGTCTTTTAATCTGTTCCTGGTCAAGATTAACAAGATTAGCTATCCCAGAACCTCCAGAAATAAATCCAACTCCCTCTGGTCCTTCTGTTATAATATCTTTAATCTCCTTGCCCTTAAACATAAGGTCGCTTAAGTTATATTCTGGTATAACACCGAACATAACTTCAACATTAGCCAGACCAAAATCTGCATCAAGTATTATTACTTTCTTGCCCATTCTTGTAAATTCAAGTGCAAGATTGACCGAAAGATTAGACTTGCCAACACCTCCCTTTCCGCTTGTTACAGCGATAACTCTGGCATTGGTAATGCTGTTCTGATTTTGTTGTCTAATTATATTACGCAGATTTTCTGCCTGATCCATCATCATTCGCCGCCTCCTAAAAGCTGTTTGGCAATCCACTGCTCATTGATTACTTCAATGTCATTAGGAACATTCTGTCCTGATGTCGTATAAGCAAGTGGTCTGTCTGTCAACATTCTCAGATTAAGGATGTTGCCAAGTGAACAAGTTTCATCTAATTTAGTAAAAATAATTGACCAGTCTACATCATCATATTTGTCCGCTATACTCTTAAGATCTTTATATTTAGTTGTTACACTTAATGTAAGATAGCTTTCAAAATCAAACTCATCTTTTCTTTGGACAACCTGCTCTATAAATGACTTTAATTCATCCATCTGGTCGTCTGCTTTATGCGAACGTCCTGCTGTATCAATAAGTATTAAGTCATAATCCTTATAATCTGTAAGGCTCTTATCCATATCCTCAACAGAATACACAACACTTACAGGGCAATCTATAATAGAAGCATATGTATTAAGCTGCTCTACAGCCGCTATTCTATATGTATCTGCTGTAATAAATGCAACTTTTGCCTCATGCTCTAACTTAAAGCTTGAAGCTATCTTGGCAATTGTAGTAGTCTTTCCTACTCCTGTAGGTCCTATGAAGAATACGACCTTCGCCTTATCTGATAATGTAATAGCCCTAGGCTTTCCAAGCTTTAATATAATCTTCTGGTATACAGCAGAAAGAATACTGTCTATGTTAGACTCTTTCTTTAATGAGTTCTCAATCTCACCAATAATTTCATCTGCATATCTGCTGTCAACTTCATTATCAATAAGCTTCTTATAGATTAACTGTAATGATTTGTAGTTAGCATTTTCTCTCTGCTTAACCTGCTGTCTTTCAGTATTATCAGATGATGCAGACTTAATATCTGTATCATCATTATACAAGCTTCTTACGCTGCCTGCCACCCCTGAATAAGGATTAGACACTGTTCCCTGCACATCAGCCGGCTTATTAAAACTCTGGTTCTGTAAAAGATCGTGCAGCGAGTCAAGCTTCTGCTCTATCGCAGAAGCCGTCGAAGATGACGACAGATTAACTGAATCATCAGCCACAAGATTAATCGATGGAAGGCTTCCTGTTGAAACCATACTTCTGTTAATCATCTGTTCTTTATTCATTGTATTATCAAATGATGGTCTTGACTTGTTAATTCCATCAACAAAATCTTTTTCCTCAAGAGCTGCCGTAACTTCTACAGCATCTTTCTTAAAAAGCTTTGCAAAGCCTCTCTGCTTAATTGTCTTAACATTAAGCACAACTGCTGTGCTTCCTAATTCTTCCTGAGCTTTTATTATTGCCTCTCTTTCTGTAGGCGCTTGAAATTTCTTAACTATCATTATGCTGTCACCATCCCAACTGACTGTAATTCAACATTTGATTCCACTTCATTATATGAAATCACAATTATATCTTTATAGTAATCAGATGCTAACTTCTTAAAATACAATCTGACTATAGGCGAAGTTATAACAATCGGATTCTTTCCCATATCTTCAAGCTTCTTTAATTCTTCACCTAAAGAATCCATAATAGCTTTAGTACGGGCAGGGTCAAGTGACAGATAAGCTCCCTGTTCTGTATTCTTAACAGCCGCCATAATCTCCTGTTCAACCTTAGGGTCAAGAGTAATAACATTAGTAACCTCGTTAGGTGGAAAATACTTGCCAGAAATAGCACGCTTAAGGCTCTGTCTTACATATTCAGTTAATATATCTGTATCTCTTGTGACTGCCGCGTGATCAGCAAGTGTTTCAAATATAGTTACAAGATCCCTGATTGATATGCCTTCTGATAAAAGGTTCTGTAACACTTTCTGTATCTCACCAATACCGATAAGCTTAGGTACAAGCTCATCAATAAGTGCCTGGTTATTATCTTTAATATTGTTAATAAGATTCTGAACATCCTGTCTTGTAAGAAGTTCTGCAATATGCTGTCTTATTACTTCAGTAAGATGTGTAGCCATTATTGATGGTGGGTCAACAACAGTATATCCCATAGATTCTGCTCTTTCTCTCTGGCTTTCAGTAATCCATATGGCTGGAAGATGGAAAGATGGTTCAAATGTTGGAATACCTGTTATCTCTTCTTCTACATAACCCGGGTTCATCGCCATATAATGGTCAAAAAGTATCTCGCCCTCACTTACCTGTATGCCTTTAATCTTAATTACATACTGGTTAGGATTAAGCTGTATATTATCTCTTAATCTGATAATTGGTACTACCGCACCAAGTTCGAGTGCTATCTGTCGTCTGATCATTACAACTCGGTCAAGAAGATCGCCTCCCTGATTAACATCGGCTAAAGGTATAATACCATAACCAAACTCTAATTCGATTGGGTCTACATTAAGCAAAGAAACAACATTTTCCGGTTTTCTGATTTCCTGAGCCTCATTTTCTTCTGCCTCTGCCATCTCCTCGATAGTTGCCTCGCCTGTCTTATCCTTTAACTTTCTTCCATAGATAATAAGAGCTACACCAAGTGGCACGAATATGTAAAATGGAAGTGGTGTTCCTACACCTAATAATATAAGTGCTGCACCTACCATAATAAGGACCCTGTCCATTGAGAACAATTGTCCAACCATCTCGTCACCAAGTTCACCCTCGCTTGATGCCTTAGTAACTAATATACCTGTTGACAAAGATATAAGAAGTGAAGGTATCTGTGAGCAAAGACCATCACCAATTGTAAGGATTGAATATGTAGAAAGTGCATCATTAATGGACATTCCATTATAGAGCATACCCATTGCAATACCACCAACAAGGTTGATTGCTGTGATAATAAGACCTGCTGTTGCATCTCCCTTAACGTACTTGGTAGCACCATCCATAGAACCAAAGAAGCTGTTCTCCTGCTGTAACTTCTTTCTTCTCTCTGCCGCTTCCTTATCAGTAATAGCACCTGTATTAAGATCTGAATCAATAGCCATCTGCTTACCAGCCATAGCATCAAGAGTAAATCTTGCTGTTACTTCTGATACTCTCTCAGAACCTTTATTGATAACTATAAACTGTACAATAATCAATACTATGAATATGATGGTACCAATTACAAGATTACCACCACCTACGAATTGTCCAAACACAGAAACCACGTGACCTGCATAACCATCTCTTAATATCATCTTAGTTGATGATACGTTAAGAGAAATTCTAAAAATTGTTGTAAATAAGAGCATTGTTGGGAATGATGCCATATCCAATACTTCTTTAGCAAACAATGAGTTAAATAATATAACTAAAGCCACCATTATATTAAATGCAAGCAAAATATCAAGTAACCATGAAGGAATTGAAATAATAAAGAATAATACTGCTGAAAGAATATATATTCCAATGAATAAGTCATTTCTCTTTAGCTTCACTTTATTTCTCCTTCCCATATCTTTTCATATCTTAATATCACAATATTGTAATATTAATAATAACACATATTTATATTATAATCTATTATTTGTTTTCATAACTGCGGCAAGAATTTCTGCAACTGCCTGATATAATTCCGGTGGTATCTCCATACCAACATCTATATTATGATATAGAATTCTCGCTAGTGGTTTATTCTCCACAATAGCAATATTATATTCCTTAGCTTTATCCTTTATCTGAAATGCAAGATAATCAGCACCCTTTGCAATTACTACTGGTGCCCTGCCCTCATTAGGTTCGTATTTAAGGGCGACTGCAAAATGTGTTGGGTTAGTAATAACTACATCCGCCTCTGGAAGCTGCTGCATCATTCTTCTTCTTGATACTTCCTGCATACGCTTTCTGATCTGTCCCTTAACCTGAGGATCACCCTCGGAATTCTTATATTCATCTTTAACTTCCTGCTTAGTCATCATATTATCATTCTTAAACTTGTGTCTCTGATACACAAGGTCAGCAAATCCGACTATCAGAAATATCGCACTTATCTTAATGCCAAGACCTATAATTATATCTCCTACTGTTGAAAGTGCTGTATTAAGACTAATATCATAGAATGTAAGAAGAACATTCATTTTATCTTTTATCGTTGAATATACAACAGCAATTATAATTGTAATCATCACTATTGATTTTAGCAGCTCTAATAACTGTCTTACAGAGAACATTCTCTTAAAGCCACTCAACGGACTAATCTTGCTTAATTTGGGCTGCATAGGCTTTGCTGTTATCATCCACTTCTGCTGTAACACATTACCAAGTATCGCTATTATCACAGCTACAAGAAGTATTGGAATTGCAAGCGTAATAACCTCCGTTGCAAGCTGTCTTAATGTTGCTACTGCCCAGCCGGTGGATAAGCCGTCACCGCTGTCATTGCCTATTACTGCTATTGCCCCATATATATTCTTAAATACATCTATAAATCCAGTGCCAAGTCTTCCCACATAAATCTTTAGGATAATAAACAATGACATCAAAGAAATGGCTGTTATTATCTCTTTACTTTTAGCTACCTGTCCTTCTTTTCTTACATCATTAAGCTTCTTACTTGTAGCCGGCTCTGTCTTTTCCCCTCCGGGACCATCTTTAGCAAAAAACTGAAGGTTCAGCCTTAATATAAGTTCATTCTCCATATCAGCTCATACCCCTTACCAATGCTGTAAATATGCTTTGAATTTCTTCCAGTATGAAATTAGAAACAGCTGGAAGCATACCTATTGTAAAAAGAATTACAAATATTCCAACAAATATCTTAAGCTGCATACCAACAACGAACATATTCATCTGTGGTGCTATCCTTGCAAGTATGGCAAGAATACAGTTAAGAAGAAGTGTTGTGGCAAACACCGGCAGTGCTATTCTGAAACCTATAACAAAATAATCTGTCATAAACTGTATAACAGTCGAATATATCGCACCGCTGAATTTGACTCCACCTATAGGTATAACATTATATGTCTCAACGATAGCTTCTATAAGAAATCTGTGCATACCTGATATTATAAGCAAAAGCATTAACATATAGTAATAGAAGTTGCCCATAATACCCACCTGCATTCTTGTTGTAGGATCATATAACTGTGCCATAGATATACCTATATCCATATCAATTATCTTACCTGAGAACTGTATAATCTGAACACAAAAAAAACTCGCCGCACCAAGTATTACTCCTACTATTACTTCTTGCAGTGCAATTATACAATAATCAATCATATTATCATATTCTACCGACATATCTGGATGAATAGCATAAACAATCACACTAAGTGCAATTGCAAAACCAACTTTAAACTTTCGTGGAACATTGGCAGTATTAAAAAAAGGTGCGGCATAAACAAATGAAGCTAATCGAATTAATATTAAAACAAATAGCTCAAATTGTCCAAGCGCAACCTCATAATTAATCATTATATCTTAATCCTTTAATTAAATATACTGTGAGAAATTCCACAAATTCCCCATAAATCCTGTAATCTGATTTAACATCCATGCCCCCAAAAGCATTAATGTTAAAAGAATTGCAATAAGCTTCGGCACAAATGTCAAAGTCTGCTCCTGAATAGATGTAAGTGTCTGAAAAAGACTTATAACCAAACCAACAATCATTGAAACAAGAAGTACAGGAACAGCTGTTTTTACTATAATCCATACTGTCTGCCTTGCAATATTAATAACTGTACCAGTATCCATATATCAGTCCCACCTTTATTATTTGAATGTCATCATTAAATTACCAATAATCAAGTTCCATCCATCTGCCATAACAAACAGAAGTATCTTAAACGGTGTAGATATTGTTGTTGGTGGGAGCATCATCATACCCATTGACATAAGCGTTGAAGATACTACCATATCAATAACAATAAATGGAAGATATATAAGGAAACCAATAATAAATGCAATTCTCAATTCACTTATTATAAATGATGGAATTAAAACCCTTAATGTTATATCATCTTCTGATTTGACTGAACCTTCTTCATATCCTGCAATTTTAAGGAATGTATCCAGATCCTTGGTAGAAGTCTGCTTTAACATAAATGTTCTAAGCGGCTTAATACCTTCATCAAATGCCTCCTCTGCCGTCATCTCATTATTAGATAGCGGCGTTATGGCATTATCATATATCTCTGTAAATGTTGGTGCCATAACAAACACCGTCAAAAACAATGATAATCCTATAATTATCTGATTAGGTGGAACGGTCTGTGTACCTATAGCTGCTCTTGTAAAATGCAACACAATAACAATTCTGGTAAATGAAGTAAGCATAATAAGTATTGATGGTGCTAACGATATTACTGTCAATACAATCAACATCTGTAAAACGCTTGCCATATCACTGCCATCACCTGCCGATATGCCTATGCTTATAAGATTATCATCACCTTCCGCAGCAAGAACCTTAGCTGTAACGCCACACATCACACCAAATACTGCACTGACTGCTGCAAATCCTCTTATGCATGACTTTTTATGCTTTCTCAACCAATGTAACATACAATAAACCCGCCTAACCTTCTGGCTTGTCCTTTTTAAATTTCTCCAAAACAGCCTTAAAACTCTCCTTATTAATTGTACCTGTATCACTAGAAGAATTATATATAAGCTCATCTTCATTTAATTCACAAAGAAAACTCACATTATCTTTAGTAACAGCTATTGCAAAACACTTCCCGCCAACCTTAATAACCTGAATATACTTTGTATTAGATATACGCATAGTCTCTAATATCTGTATATTACTTCCGGAAAGCTTATTCTTCTGGTAATTACCAACAAAACGGGTTGCAAAATATGTAGCTGCCAATACAAATATAAATACAATAAGAAGAGTAAAAAGCTGTGCAAATGCTTCAAGCCTGCTGCTCATAAGTGCAACTGTCATTATCCAACAACTTTCTGAACAGCCTCTAATACTCTATCTGCCTGGAATGGCTTTACGATAAAATCCTTAGCTCCTGACTGAATTGATTCAATTACCATTGCCTGCTGACCCATAGCTGAACACATAATTACAGCTGCGTTAGGATCTGTTTTTTTAATCTTCTTAAGTGCTTCAATTCCGTCCATCTCAGGCATTGTAATATCCATAAGTACGAGGTCTGGCTTTAATTCTGCATATTTCTCAACAGCCTTAGCACCATTCTCAGCCTCTCCTGCGATATTGTAACCATTCTTTGTGAGTATATCCTTAATCATCATTCTCATAAATGCTGCATCATCACAAATTAAAATATTCTTAGCCATATGAATCTCCTATCTTAACTAAAATATAAATTATTCACTAAATAAAAATCCGTAAGTATTATACATCATCAAGTCCAATTTTGATATATCTTTTTATTAAAAAACAATAAATTATTACTTGATAATTTCTGTAATTCTTACACCGAAGTTCTCTTCGATTACAACAACTTCACCTTTGGCAACATATTTGCCATTAACTAATACATCAACTGCTTCTCCTGCAATCTTGTTAAGTTCAACGATTGTTCCCGGTGCGAAATCAAGAATGTCTTTAATTGACTTTGATACTCTTCCAAGTTCAACTGTTACTTCAAGAGGCACATCCATAATCAAATCGATGTTCTCCTGCTGAACAAGTGGATTAACATCAGCCTGAAACGGCTGAAATGATGCCGGTGAAACATTAACATCCTTCACAGGTGCCTGCTGCATTGGCATTCCGTATCCATAAGGCATACCTTGCATTGGCATTCCATATCCGTAAGGCATACCCTGCATTGGCATTCCCTGCTGCATCATACCCTGCTGTGACATATCTGGCATTGGCTGCTGTGGTACTGTAGCTGCCTGTGG
>ULPD01045469.1_pt1 | contig 11463 bp, 8 predicted proteins | sample 1953161 | NCBI WGS metagenome assembly ULPD01 (sample SAMEA4835619, study PRJEB28245) | human gut metagenome | biome: gut microbiome; material: fecal sample | place: Denmark | collected 2008
AACGGGAGCTACAAAACTATTTGAAGTTAATCAGATATTTTGTGTATTTCACGCTGTCCATGCTGAACTCATGGTCTACGTCTGTCAGCACGGGGCGCTTTGAGCCTTCTTTCTTTACCTTCTCGCTTACCGTAACGGTGAAGTTGCGTCCGTCAACGGCCTTGAGCACGCCACGGAATTTCTTGCCGTCGGCGTCGAGAACCTCAACTTCCTTTCCGACAAAATTGACATACTGCTGCGGCACTTTAAATGGCTGGCCCAGTCCGGCGCTGCCCACCTCAAGCTCATAATCTTCTTCATCTCGGCTCAAATGGTCCTCAATGAAGCGGCTGAGCTGCACACAGTCTTCAATCCACACACCGTCGGCATGGTCAATTTCAACTACAATCTTGTCGTCTTGGCTGATTTCGATGTCTACCAGGAAATATTCCTTGTCCTTAAGCCACTCGTCAACTAAATTTTTTACTACGTTTTTGTCTATCATAAACGGGTATTTAAAATAAAATGAGGGACTTCGTAAAGCCCCTCATTCCACTGAACGCTGCAAAATTAGCAATAAAATCGCAGGTTAGCAAATATCTTTCTGTTTTTTATATAAAATGTAATGACAAATTCGATATTCGTGTATATAAATCAAAAAGCATCCTTATTTTTACAGGGAATTTGCCTTATCATAAGATGAAATTTGAGTTAAAGCGCCTACCCTCAATGCGTGCTGACAGTGCATTAACGACCCGACTGCTATCAACACAACTCAACACATATTTGTGTCCGGAAACAAGAACAATCAAAAATGCCTCTTTGAAATCTCCCACATACTCGAAATGACGGCCAAGATCTTTGGAAGAAAACAAACCTACATAGCCAAAAAAGCCGCCACTTCCCCATAGTCTAAATCCACAGTCACCAGAGAATCTCTCAACACTTTTTATGTCAACATAACGAAATATCTTACGTCCTAAGACTCTATGCACAATAACAGCATCGTCTGTAAGTTCAATTTTTGTCGGTGACATAAAAGCAAAATACGCCGACAAGGCAATAAAAGCCGATATAACAATGCAATCAAAACACACATTTGCCGGATTATCAATCATATCAAAAATCAAAGCAATGACTGCCAACGATATTACTAATATGCAAACACATGTAATTATTACTGCCATCTTATCTTTCTTTACGCAGAATACGTTTTGTTTTTTCTTATTTATTTTCATGCCATTTATTTAAAACAGTTACATTCTCGGGTACATAGACTATATCTATCAGCAATAAGCTAAAGCCTGCATTGTTAAACATTATCAAGCATCGACATCAATATTTCATCTATTTCAAACATGGAAGAATATTAATGCCACATGCAAAATTAATATACGTTTTTGTCGATTAGCAACAATATAGTTCGCAATAAAGTACTCAAACTGTTTTACGAGTTCTCAAAACAGTACACAAAATCATGTAACATCCTTATAATGAGCGGATAAACTCATCCCAGCGCTCTGGCTCGACATTCTGTCCGAAAGCTTTCATGTATAGACGTTTTCGTGTTGAAGATATGGCATTTTTAGATTTATTAGTCAATATGGATATATCTTTTGGCCTCACTCCTATTTTCAACAACAAGCACACCCGATACTCATGCTCGCTTATGCGGCACAAAGACATCAGGCTATCCTTAAATCCATTGAAATATCTGTTAACCTCAACATCAAGCAAATTCCAATAATCCTTCGGCATTTTCTTGATTCTATCAGAAACAGTATTATCATTCAATATCATGAATATCTTATTGCAGATATCCGATTTCTCCAATCCAATTTCAGCAAGTTGCCTGTTGGCTTCATTTATATTGGCTATCTTATTTAAATTTTCCAATTGCTCCTTACTTGCGTTCAATTCAGCAACAAGACTTTCATTTTTGCATTTAGCTTCATTAAGAGCAATGTTCAGACAGTCTATCTTGCGGTTATTTTCTTCAATAAAAGCCTTGCTGCTTTCATATTTCGATTTAAAATATCTCTTTTCATTTTCTATTCTGCCACGCTCCTTAAGTCTTTTCTTTTTCATATACATCACTATTGCAAGGGTTGCAAGCAGAACAGAAGCCACGATATACCGGCTTTCTGATATTTTATGTTTCAACTCGATATTTTCTTTCTCCTTTGCTGTATAATTATAAACGGCATCAATTCTGGCAACAGTTTCAGTCTCTTTAATTTTCTGTATAGAATCAAGGCACATTTCATATTCACTTACATAACGCAAGGCTTTATCTGCATCACGAAGCTGAACATAATAATTGGCAAGCCGTTTGCATGAGTTGCTTTTCGAATAGATGTCATCAATATCATATATTTTTTTACTTAAAGCTATCGCCGAATCTCTCTTTCCTGTTTTTTCAAAAATTCTTATTGCAATACTATACACAGGCCTTAGGCTTACAGAATCAACGCCAGCCAGCGCCTTATCTATGTATTTCAGCGCAATATCATACTGCCCCTTATGATAATAGCAATATGCTATCTGAGAAAGGATGTCGGCTTCACGTGATTTGTTATTCAGACTCTTTGACATCTTCAGAGCTTTGCAGAACATGTACAATGCCTTGTCTATTCTTCCGCTTCTTTGATAACAACATGCTATTCCGCACAATGCGTTTGTCTGACCATCCTTATTGTCTTGCCTTTTATTATATTCATAAACCTTGTAAAAAACATTTATGCCTTTATCATAAAGGCCTTGATAAATAAAAACATATCCCATTTGGGCATAAGCCTTATACCGCCTTGCATCGCTGCCATCGGTAAGGTCTACTGTCTTCTGAAAATAATTTATGGCACGAGGACTATCGTTAAGATCGCTGTATACACGCCCGGCATAATAATAAGCCGTAGGCAAAAGACGCTTATCACCCTCAGTTTCATAATAATCAACAAGTCGTAATACAGAAGTATCGGTTTTATGAACAACAAAGGCCTTGTCTTCAGCCTTTATTCTTAACAATGAATAATAGCTGCGTTCTGCCTCTGAACGTCCGGACATGAATTTTGCTATACTGTCAAGCATTACTAAAGCACGCCGTGGATTGGTATCGGCCATACTGTCAATACGCGTCAATACATCATTATCTTCTTCACCGTAATCACAACAGCAAAGCGTCGCTAACATAAAAAACGCAACAATATATATAAAGTTTCTCGTCATGCCTTGCGTCAGTTTATACGATTACAAAGATAGTGTTTTAAAACGAAATAACATTAGTATTTGACAAACGATTAATTATCGAATTCATATTTTCATAAATAAAAATACAGACAAGACATAAAAGCAGAAGTTCTTCATAAAACAAATATTATAAATAATCCTTACCCGGTATAAGTTTCTAAGACAGAAATATGTCAACACGAAGCGAGTATCGTCTTAAGTAAAATATCGTTAATTATGTTAATTAAGAATAGTTAAAATGAGAATATTGCATATTCAATTACATTTCATACGTAAAAATGCACAAATTCAGCATTTTTGTATAATGCTATATATCAGCAACTTATACGCAGACGCATGACAAGAGACAACTGAGCAGCAGCAGAAACATAGTCTTTCGGCTTACAAAAGGCCACATTCCGGGATGTAAAAGGCAGTGTTTTGCAGTGTAATACGATACCTTTTGCAACATAAAAGGCCACGAACGGGAAGACAACTAACTGAAAAGCGAATAAAAACCAATGAAATAGAGCAGAAAGAGTTAAATACTTTAACACTATAATTCTATTTTATATAAAAATTGAATTGTTAATTATTTTTCTCACAATGTTAAAAATCACGGGATTGTGACATATTAGTCATGTATTGACACAAGCACGACAACGGATGCAGAAGGAAACAAATTTCACCTTAAATATATATAGAACAAGCAACCGACAATAAATCTTGACGAAGATATGATACCACGCAAAACAGATAAAGACAAAGACCGAAGCCTCAACATGCAATTAGCGCAATAATCAGCAATGGCATATATGTATTTGAGAATAAACCGATTGTGGACGGAACACGGTCATTTGCTTATTTAGAATGATTTAAAAATAAGCCGGCGCTTATCCGCGGCTCATGACGTGCAACGGCATGACTAATGCATGAACGATAGTGTTAACGACTAAAAAACACATGACAGAATACTAATTTTTGAGCAAAAAAACTATCTTTTTTGATATTATGCCGTCTTTTTTACGGCTTTTTCTTTTTCTAAATGAAAAAAGGTCTATATTTGCAAATGATAAAATGAACCTAATATAAGGAAAAGCATAAAGCCTTTAGGAATTAAAAATCAAGCTGTCATAGAGAAATTTCACTTAAGTTTTGAAAAACTACTGTAAACTTTATATGTGATTTTTTTCATATTTGAACATTTAGCCTTAACCTATTAAAACAATAATTCGCGGAGCGCTAAATATATGTTCGGGCACATCTTGACACGACGACAAAAAGTGTCGCTACAACCGGACATGGGATTACTTTGTCATTTACATTTAACATCAGAAATAAGAATATGGGAAAAAACATGAAGCATTATTCAGGCAAAGCCCTGACAAAAACTTCTGTCATTTTCGGCTTGTCAGCCCTCTTGTGCATACCCGCCTGCGGATATGCTGAGAATGCCGACGCCAAAGAAATGGCGGTACAGGTGGTTCAGCAGAGCCGCGTGGTGAAGGGTAATATCACTGACGAAACTGGCGAACCGCTCATCGGGGTTACAGTCAGACTGAAAGGCAGCAAGGCAGCAGCCGTAACCGACGTAAACGGCAACTTCTCGATTGCCGCAAATGCGGGCGACCAGCTTGAGATAAGCTACATCGGCTATGCCACACAGACAGTAAGAGCAAGCTCTACATCGCTGCAGATTAAGATGGAGCCTGACTCGGCTACTGAACTCGACGACGTAGTGGTTGTAGGTTACGGTACGATGAAAAGGCGCGACCTTACCGGTGCAGTAACTTCTGTAAAGGCAGAAGACATAACCCTCACACCGTCGTCTAACCCGGTGGAGGCATTGCAGGGCAAAGTGGCCGGACTCGACATCACCAAGTCGAGCGGACAGGCCGGTGCTTCAATAAGTATGCAGCTGCGCGGTACGCGCTCGTTTACCGCAAGCGGCGACCCGACCGTGATAATCGACGGTATGCCGGGCAACCTCAGCACAATCAACGCCAACGATATTGAGAGCATTGAGGTGCTCAAGGACGCATCGTCTACTGCCGTTTATGGTTCGGCAGGTGCCAACGGTGTAATCATCGTTACAACAAAGAGCGGAAAGGAAGGCAAGGCAAAAGTGAACTTCAACGCATACGTGGGTATCAACGGATGGTCGGAAGTGCCAAAAGTGTACGACGGACCGGGCTACTTCAACATGCGCAAGCAGGCACAGATTGAGTCGGGCGGATATATCGACGACGCAAGCGTGCTGGGCAACACCAACGCATGGGACGCATATCAAAAGGGACAATTTATCAACTGGGCCGACGCTCTGCTCAAGACGGGCGTAATACAGAACTACTCTATATCTGTCAGCGGCGGAACAGAGAAGACAAAGGCTTACATGTCGCTCAACTATACCGACGAGCAGGGACAGTATGAGAACGACGACTACAAGGTTTATTCTACAAACATTCGCGTTGACCACGAGCTGAAGAAATGGCTCGCCATCGGTGTGAACATGCAGGGAAGCTATGTCTACAAGAACACCGCATACGCAAAACTTGACCGCGCACTGCAGGCAAGTCCTATAGGCGCACTGTATGACGAAGACGGCAACGCCAACGTTGAGACCGTTCCAGGCAGCGGCACGGTGAGCCTGCTGGTAAACAACAAGGGCAACTACCGCAACAACAATCAGATTACGCGTGTTTATCTCAATCCGTATATCCGCATAACACCGCTGAAGGGACTCACATTTGAGAGCCGCCTCAACGCTTCGCTCACGTTCAACAAGAGCAATAAGTTTGATGGTATCGGTTCTTACAACTATTATTTCAACAACGGCGCAGGCGCAACGGGCACCAACTCGGGAGTATACGCATCGGTTGAGCAGACTAACGGATACAACTACAAGTGGGAGAATATCCTTACTTATAACTTCCAGATAAACAAAGACCACGACTTCACGCTGACCGGCGTAACGTCATGGAACCACAACCGTCAGGAGTACACCTACTCTTATGCCGACAATCTGACAACTAACACTTATCAGTGGCACAACCTGGGAGCAGGACAGAACCAGAAGGTTAACTCTACTTACCTGATGTCAAAGGGAATGGGTCTTGTCGGACGTGTCAACTACTCTTACAAAGGCAAGTATCTCGCATCAGCATCAGTAAGATACGACGGTTCTTCACGCCTGGCAGAAGGCAACCAGTGGGATGTGTTCCCCGCATTCTCACTCGGATGGCGCATCTCTGAAGAGAAATTCATGGAGGGCACACGCGGCTGGCTCGACAACTTGAAGATCAGAGGCGGATACGGTGTTACAGGTACTGCTGCCATCGACGAGTATTCAAGTCTATCTGTGCTTGAGCAGGGCTACTACGGATTGGGTGGAACAAAACTTCCTGCATATCACTTCAGCCAGAACGTTGCCAACCTTAACCTTGGATGGGAGAAATCAAAGAACACCAACATCGGTCTCGACGCAAGCTTCCTGAACGGACGCATCGACATGGCTCTCGACTGGTATTTCACCAAGACCGAGGACGTAATCTGGCAGAAGGCGCTGCCTATAACCAACGGCGGATACAACTCTTCAGAGTATTACATGACAAACATGAACATCTGTGAGACCGAGACATCGGGTCTGGAGCTTGCGCTCAACACCCGCAACATCGTTACAAAGGACTTCACATGGACATCTAACCTCACATTCACTTACAACAAGGAAAAGATAACCAAGCTGGCTACTCCCGACGCAGAATATGTAACCAACGGCGACAACGGTCTGGTGCTGATGAAGGGCGAAGCCATTAACTCATGGTATCACTATAAACTTAACGGTGTGTGGAAAACTTCTGAGGCTGCCGACGCTGCTGTGTTCGGAGCAAAGCCGGGCGACATCAAGATTGACGTGCCGGGAATGATTCACAACGGCGAAGGCTCTTACTCTAAATGGGTTGAGCGTGAGAACGCAGAGACTGGCGAGATTGAGCGCGTGCTTGAGACTTACACTGCCGACAATCCTTACGTTGTAAGCAGCAACGACTATCAGGTGCTCGGACATAAGAACCCTGACTGGACAATGGGATTCAAGAACACGTTCACATACAAGAACTTCGACCTGAGCATTTATCTCTATTGGCGCTGGGGACAGACAATCAAGTATGACATGCTTGCAAACTACGATCCGACCGGTTCGAAGAACTTCCCGACATACTTTGACTATTGGACACAGGAGACAGGCGACCAGGATCACTACTTCCCTGCCCTCAACTCATCACGCGACATAACCACTTACACCGGATATTACGCTCTGTCTTATGTTGACGGTTCGTTCTTCAAGATAAAGAACATCACTCTGGGCTACACTCTGCCAAAGAAATGGGCTAAGTCGGCAGGCATTGAGAACTTCCGCGTTTACGCCACAATAACCAATCCGCTCGTAATACAGAAAAGCAGCTTGCTGAAGAACTACGACCCGGAAATGGACGGAAGCATAGACTATCCGCTCACAAAGCAGTTTGTGTTCGGAGTAAACCTCACATTCTAAAGTGATACAGGGACAGACAAAAGACAATTTAATGTTGTTATAAATAAAAATGAAGATTAAATTTATGAAGACAAAATTATTATATACGGCGATAATCGCCGGCACGCTGAGCCTCGCTTCCTGTGAGCTCGACGAATACAACCCCACCGGCGGCGACGCAACAATAGAGTCGTTCGACGCGTGGTCGGGACTTGAAACTTACTGCTACTCGCCTCTGTCAGAACAGCTCTACAGCGTCTACGACTTCATGTCTGTGGCTGAGGGCGGAACAGATATGTGGCTCACCCCGGGCGGAAACCCAGACTATGCAAAGCAGCTCATATATTACGACGGACTGACAACAAACACCAATGGAACCAACAAGGTGTTTAAGCAGGCCTACTCGTGCATCGCGTCGTGCAACGCTGTTATCAACAACGCCGACAACGTGAAGGGCATAACCGACTATGACAAAAAGATTTTGACGGCAGAGGCAAAGACTCTAAGAGCTTTCTACAACCTGCTGCTCGTAACTTACTACGGCCCTGTAACGCTGAGCCAGGAAGACATCAGCAAGGGTGAAACCAACGTAAGACCGGTGCGCAACACTGTTGAAGAATTCTATACATCCATCATCAACGACCTAACAGAGGCTTCTAAAGATCTTGAAGTACAGCCTTACGGCGGCAACTACGCAAGAGTATGCAAGAAGACGGCTCTCGGACTGCTTGCACGTGCCTATGCACAGGGCGCAGGCGAAGGCCTGAGCGAGAACGGCGTAAGCTACTGGCAGAGAGCAAAAGATGTGGCAGAGGACATCATAAACAACGCTTCTGCATACAACGTGTATCTTTATCCCGACGTGTCTGACCTTTGGGCACAGGCCAACAACCGCAACAACCCTGAGGCTCTGTTCATTGTATCGGGACGCGATGCCAACGATGAGTCGTACAACTATGTAAACTGCAACAACAACCTGTTTACATACACCATCTGTAACCCTTACAAGTGCAGCGACATCTACACACGCGCGGACAACACCAACTATTATCTTGGCCGCACCAACAACAACACGCTCGCACCTACAAAGTACACTCTCAACGTGTTCGACCCTTCATGGGACAAGCGTTATGAGAATACTTTCCTTACAGCCTTCGGACTCTTCTCTATGGTTGATGCCGGATGGGTTGGCCCCTACAATGCATGCCGCGTAAGAATAACCAAGAACCTTACAGAGAAATACAAAATCGGAGAGCAATACGTAGGACAGTATATCTATCCTTATGTAGACATGGCAACATCAACATCTGCCTATGGCGGCAATCAGTATTATCCTACAGGTGTATGGGCTAAGGGCGACCACAGCGGCGACACAAAGAATCTTATCAAGGACGTTAAGAACGTTTACGTGGTTGACTATCCTGTTGCAGAAGACGACGACCGCTTTGCCATTGTCCTTTCAAGAGACTACAAGACTCCTGAAGAGAAGGCAAAGAGCATCTACTTCACAGTAAACATCGACGATCTGTTCGACGGCGACCAGTATAAGACTGCACAGTTTGACGGCACCAACTCTTATCAACTCTACCCGTCGCTCATCAAATACGACTGGTGTTACAATGGTGTTGTGGGCAACCACATGCAGCGCCGCAACGGCGACATGATGGTTATGCGCACCGCTGAGGTTTACCTCATCGCAGCTGAAGCATGCCAGCAGCTCGGCGACCAGGCAGGAGCAGCCAAATATCTGAAACCGCTCCGCGACCGTGCAGCACGCCCGGGAAAAACGGCTCCTGAGCTGACAAACATCACAGAGGACACCATCCTTGATGAATATGCACGCGAAATGGCAGGCGAGTTTTACCGCTGGTCACTGCTGAAGCGCCACCACAAACTTGGCGAACGCCTGAAGCTGTACAACTCGCGCGCAGCACGCTACTTCAACGAAAGCATCCACTACAACCGTCCTATTTCTGCCGACTTCCTCAATCAGATTGAGAACAAGGACGAATATGGCGACAACGGATACGGAACTACTCCCGGAAAGGGATATTAACCTCTATAACGACAAAATCTAAATACTGGGGCTTAAATAATTGCCCCAGTATTATTTTTACCTTAACTTTATTATTTACTTAAAAACAACTAATTATGAAAAATTTATTACTCACTGCTGCACTTGTAATTGCAAGTGCAATGAACTTAAATGCCAAAACAAGTATTCACATCCCTACCGTTGAAGAAGCACAAGCAAACGGATGGGAAACTCTTTGGGGCTCATACGAATACGGATATATAATGCCTGAGAACTACATTCTCGCAGACAACGACGAATTAAAACTCTACCTTAATAAAGCCGCTAACGTTGCTACTAACGTACAATGCAAAGAGGACTTCAATATTGCACTACAGATGGGATCATCTATGGAAAGAGAAAGCAACGAACCTGTGTACATGCTTGAAGCTCTATACAACGGCATGAAACAGCCGTACGCAATTCTTACCCTCGAACCTAAAGTAAGCGGTAAGATTTCTCTGTGCTACAGCCGTGGAAAAAACAGCACATCTATCTACGTGTTTGACGCAAGCGCTAAAGACGGACTGGGAACATACGTAATGGCAAACAGCGTTTTGTTCGACGATATTGACGGAGCTGTCATGCCGCACACATCTGTTGTAAACGTTACTAAAGGACACAAATATTATATCTTCGGAGCTGAAACAGGTGCAAATATCGACTTCTACGGAATGGATTTCATTGCATATTCTGATCCTGAATATGCTACAACCACACAAGAAAATGCCAAAGGCTCTACAATGATGAATATTCCTACTGTTGAAGAAGCACAGGCAAATGGCTGGGAAGCTCTTTGGGGCTCATACGAATACGGATATGTAATGCCCGAGAACTACACTCTCGCAGACAACGACGAATTTAAACTCTACCTTAATAAAGCCGCTAACGTTGCCACTAACGTACAGTGCAAAGATAACTTCAGCATTGCGCTACAGATGGGATCATCTATGGAGAGGGAAAGCAACGAAGCCGTTTACATGCTTGAAGCTCTCTACAACGGCATGAAACAGCCATACGCCGTGCTCACACTCGAACCCAAAGTAAGCGGAAAGATTTCTCTGTGCTACAGCCGCGGAAAGAACAGCACATCCATCTATGTTTTTGACACAAGCGCTAAAGACGGACTTGGAACATACGTAATGGCTAACAGTGTTTTGTTCGACGATATTGACGGAGCTGTCATGCCGCACACATCTGTTGTAAACGTTACTAAGGGACACAAATATTATATCTTTGGAGCTGAAACTGGCGCGAACATCGACTTCTATTCTTTAGGATTTACAAGCTACAGCGACTCTAACTACAGCGGAACAACAGGTATCAATGATGTTGTTACGAACACTGATGCTACAATAAGCGATGGCAAGATTTACACAATAGACGGACGCTATATTGGCAAAGACAAAGAAAGTCTTAAAAAAGGCATCTATATAATGAACGGCAAAAAATTTATCGTTAAATAAAATTATCAATCTTACTGAACTATTTTAAGAACAAGAAGGCCAACTCATTCTACAAGATAAAAGAGCAGGCCTTCTTGAATACTTTTAGAAATATATCAAAAGATATTTACTTGATTTTATTTAAAGCTAACCAATCTATTAAATCATTATGAATTTATTTTCAAAACTACTACTTTCAACAATCCCGCTAC
>ULPD01030990.1_pt1 | contig 11006 bp, 5 predicted proteins | sample 1953161 | NCBI WGS metagenome assembly ULPD01 (sample SAMEA4835619, study PRJEB28245) | human gut metagenome | biome: gut microbiome; material: fecal sample | place: Denmark | collected 2008
GACAGAGCCATGCAAGCACTCTATCTTATGGCATTGGAGCCTGTATCAGAAACTACAGCTGATACTCGTTCATACGGTTTCCGCAAGGAACGCTGCTGTATGGATGCAGTACAGCAATGTCATAACATTCTCCGAAAGGGATATTCTCCCGAATGGATTTTGGAGGGTGACATAAAAGGGTGTTTTGACCATATCAGCCATGAGTGGTTACTTGCCAATATCCCAATGGATAAGGCAATACTCCGAAAATGGTTGAAATGTGGCTATGTTTTCAACAAGCAAATGTTCCCGACCGAGGAAGGAACACCGCAAGGTGGTATAATTTCTCCGACACTTGCCAATATGACTTTGGACGGATTGCAGAAAGCTCTTGCAGATAGATATAAGCGCCATCATGTTAATGGTAAGTTGTATTCACCAATGGTGAACCTTGTACGTTATGCGGATGATTTTATCATCACTTGCGAGAACAAGGAAACTCTTGAAAATGAAATCAAGCCATTGGTTGCTGAATTTATGTCTGAAAGAGGTCTGACCTTATCAGAGGAAAAGACGGTGATAACCAACGTGCATGACGGTTTTGATTTTCTTGGCTTTAATATCCGCAAATACGGCAAGGACATATTGACCAAGCCGACAAAGAAATCCGAGAAACGCTTTATGGAGAATATCCGTAAGGTAATTAAGGAGAACAAGGGTTGCAGACAGGAGTCGTTAATCAGAATGTTGAACTCTAAAATCCGAGGATGGGGAGGTTATTATCAGCATGGAGCGACACGTGATTCATTTCACAGAATCGACCATCAGATATTTCTCACACTATGGCAATGGGCAAAACGCCGTCATTCCAAGAAAGGGAAACGGTGGATAAAAGACCGATATTGGCATGACATTCGAGGGAACAAATGGACTTTCGCTTCAAAATTCAAGAAACCAAACGGAAAGGAAGACCAATTGACATTATTGTCTCTGACTTCATCGTTTCCATTCCTGCAATACACGCAGATTAAAGGAGACATGAACCCGTTTGATGCAGACTGTCGTCTGTACTTCTATAAAAGAAAGAAGTCGAAAATGCTTGTTACGCTAAAAAGGACGCAAGTCACTGCTGTACCTATGGGAAAAGCAAGGACGCAAATGTCCTATATGCGGTGAGCCTATTGATACGCACAAGGCATGGAATGTCATGCCAACCGTTCAAAACGGAAAGAAATGCAATCTGTTGGTTCATGATGAATGTTTTAAATTATCCCGCAAATCAAATGGAAACAAGAAGTAGTTTGAGCCGGTCTCTGCATACAAACAGAGGCTTAGAAAAGCTTGAGCCGTATGAGGGGAAACTCTCATGTACGGTTCTTAGGGGGGAAGAGGGCAGCAATGCCCTTGACCTACCCGATCGACCGTCAGACTTGGCACAGCGTGACGGTCGAGGTGTGCGTGCTGGTAACGAGATTGCCAAGCTGTATGCCGACAACAAGGTGGATGTCATCATCTATGCGGTGGAAAAGTCGCTTGACTCGTACAAGTTCAACCTCCTGCACTGCAAGCAGACTTTTATCTCGCAGTTGAAAAGCGGAGCCTTGGGGGCGAGAACCATTGACGAGGGAGCAATGGACGAGAAATCGGGTATGAATTTTTCAGAGTATATGGCTATTCTCTCCGGAAATACCGACTTGCTTGACAAGGCGAAGCTGGAGAAGAAGATTGCTTCTCTGGAGGGTGAGCGCAAATCGTTTAACAAGGGCAAGCGTGAATCGAAACTGAAACTGAAATCAAAGTCAGAAGAGTTGGACGGCAATCGGACTATACTCAAAGGCATGACAGCGGACTATGACAAGTTTATGAGTCAGGCAAAGAAGGACAAGGATGGAAATATTCTCAATCTCATCACCATTAACGGTCTCGATTCCAAAAATCTGGAAGTGATAGGCAAACATCTTCAAAGGATGGCAAAAACAGCGAGAACAGATGGGGAATACAAGGAAATAGGTGCAATTTATGGTTTCCCTATCAAGGTCGTGAGCGAGACAAGCTTTGAGAACGGTCTTCCCTTCGTTGATAACCGCTTTGTTGTTGAGGGGCATTACAAGTATCAGTACAACAACGGACATCTCGCCAAGTCTGACCCGATAGCTGCGGCAAACAACTTTGTGAATGCCCTGCAGAAGATACAAGGGTACATTGAACAGTATGATTCAAGATGCAGAACACTGGAGAAGGAGATACCGCAGCTGCAGGAAATTGCTTCCAAGGTCTGGAAGAGAGAAGATGAGCTGAAAAGTCTAAAGACAAATCTGGCTGTTTTGGACAGAAAAATACAGCTTGAACTTGCACCGCAGGTTGAGAAAGAGAGCAAAGAAGAAAACAAAGAAGCAACAAACAACGTAAAAGCAGATGTTACTTCTAAAGGATTACGGATTAAAGATTCGTACCAAAAAACAAGAATATATTGAAATCTGACAAATGTTCAGATTGTTATAGTTAAATTAAAATAATATTAGTTGTTTTTTTGTTTTTTAAGACTTAGACCTTATCTTTGCAACCGTTTTCACGCCTTGCCTTAATTGACGAATGCCGAATGAGAAAGACGGGAAGGACAAGCATATTGGAAATGGCGTTTACAAGCGCACTTGGTTACACACACTCTTGGATTCTATAATATCAAATCAGGAACAGAAATATATAAGGCAGTTATAGACCGCCCAATAGGATATAAAAATAGAAAACTTATTATCAGCTGCACCAGAATAATTCAATTGGTGGTAGCATATAACGTATAGTAAGATTTCAAAATTATCTTGGACGTGACAAAGTGTATTCCACTACTGGCTTGTATAGGATGTTTCAGGAGTTCAGGACAGTTTGACTGAGTAGCTCGTACTGCACCAACGCCGTTTCCCTTATGTATGTGTTCAGCAGTTATTTTGGTCCATATAGGTGCATTGGACATAAAGCGTAATTGCATGTATGGTTGAAATAAATCCATTATGTATTTAGCGTTTTTAATGTTTTAAAGTTATGAGAAGAGAACTTTTGCTCTTATCTTGTTGCGTGGTCATCCCAAGCATTTGTAGTGCTCAAGAGAAGTCAGACACTACAATGGTAGAAAAGAAAGCAGAACGCAATGTGATGCTCAATGCATCCGATGCCAATGCACCTCGTTACATTCAGATAGGTCTTCCAAGTGAAGATGTAAATGTGTACGAGAACGGATTACCAGTCGTTTATTCTTCTTACATCCATCCTGTATCGGCTCATTGGAGAAGTGATGGTAGCTTGGCAGAGGTAGGATTGATGAACCCACAGGAATCAGCCATCGCTACAGGAAACATTGCATGTTCTGTAAACAGTTTCAGCGACTTAGGCAGTAATACGTTCAAGGGTATCTTGAATTACAAAGGCAACCATTATGGTATGCATCAGTTTGATTTGAACGTTTCAGGACCTCTGGCTAAAGGCTGGACTTATGCCTTGAATATGTATCAGAACTTTGATCCGGGAACTTTTGACTTGAAGTTTACCAACTATAATGACCGTACACAAATTTATAAGGGTGCCCTGACAAAGCATTGGGGAAACAGAGGTCAGTTGTCTTTTCTCTACAAGTTCTCAAACAGTCAGCGTATGGGTTCCATAACCCAGTTTGCACCATTTATCTATCACACTAATGGTGATGTGACAGAATTGGATGGCTTCAAATTGGGTACATCTTCATACGTTCCAGCTTCTCAGAACTTCATGTACCGTGATATGAAGACAGGTGAAGTGAAAAACACTACTATCAATGATTGGAACAAAAGCAAATCTCACGAATTTGCTGTATTATTCAAATGGGATTTAGGTAATGCATGGAACTTGGATACAAAGGCTAAATATACCTGGGTTGATGCTAACTATTCCGACTTTGGCGGCAGTTCCATCATGAATGTCAAAGATGGAAAGGTTGAGGGTAATACGAATACGTATTATGACAAGAATGGAAAGCTTTATACAGGTATGATGGATGGTCGAAGAATCTGGTTTCATACTGCAAAGGCAAAATCTTTCCTTCTCACCTCTGAGGTGATGAGAAACTATGGCCAGCATAATCTTAAAATAGGTCTCAACGAGTGGAACTTTGACTTAGACTACTGGTCTGCGTCAACACAATGGGATGCCAGTGTAAAGGAGTATCCTGAGTTTCTATCACATTCCATGGTTTCAGACCCTACTGCCAGAACGACTTATTATGGGTTCAATGAGATATCTACAGACTATGCTATCGGTAATGAGAATAAGTTAGCAGGATATTTCACAGACGAATGGCGTCCTATTGAAAGCCTTCGTTTCTTCTATGGCGCACGCTTAGAGTGGTGTCGTATGTCTGTAGACCAGTTGCCTTATGCACGATTTGCAGACATGTATGTCGGTGCAACCAATGCAGACGGTGTAACCATTACACCACAGCACAGAACAAAGAATAAACTTAATTATGCATTTACAGTTTCGGCTACATGGTCCTTTTATAAAGGTATGGGACTTACAGCAGACTTTACTCAAATGGAACGCTCTCCTCGTATGACCGATTATTCCAACATGGGTCCACAGGACTTGCGCCTCCGCATTCCATTGCTACGTGGTGGAATATTCTATCGCAATAAGTGGATTGATGTTACATCAATGATAACCTGGATTCAGAAGACGAACAATACAGACCAGCAGGATATAACCAAACCTGGTACCAGTATTTCAAAAACAACGTCTTTGAATTACAGCATCCAGACAGTGGGATGGACAACCAATGTGGAACTTGATCCATTCAAGGGTGCACATCTTCATGCCCTCTTTACTTATCAGAAACCAACATACAAGGACTATTCTGTGACAGTAAAGTTTGATGATGGTGAGACCGCTGACTTAAACGCCACTGGTAACATTGTCAAGGAAATACCACAGATACTGATTGAGCTTGATCCAAGTTATACCTTTTACAAGGATAAGATGACTGTATGGGGCAGTTTCAGATATTTTGGAAAAACGTATGCTAACCTTTCAAATGCCCTTTGGTTTAACGGTCATTGGGAAACTTTCGCAGGTGTGAAATGGAATGCTACCAACAAATTATCATTCAACCTTGGTGTAGTCAACTTCCTGAACCAAAAAGGTGCCAGCGGTACAATATCCGGCTCAGAGCTTATTGGTCCGGAAGAAGCCAAGCGATTCAATGGCTACGTAATGTCTGGACGCTATCTTCGTCCTTTCACTGTTGAATTTGGAGCAAGTATAAAACTATAAACACCTATTGATTATGAATAAATTATGCAATTTTATGGCGCTTTTTATGGCTTTGTCTGGTAATGTATATGCCCAAAAGACAGAACCATGGAATGACCCTTTGGTGAACAACATCAATCGTAACGAGCCTGTTTCTGATTTCTTCGGCTATGAGAATAAGGAACTGTCTGACAGAAATGACAAGACGCTTTCAAAGAGATTCTTGTCTATTGAAGGAAATTGGAAATTCAATTGGGTGTAGAATGCCAATGAGCGTCCTTTAGATTTCTATACTCTCAATCTTGATGATTCTAATTGGGGTAAGATGCCTATTCCTGGATGTTGGGAGTTGAATGGCTATAGCGTGCCAGTCTATACCAACATAAAATATGAGTGGGAAAATGAATGGGAATCAAATCCTCCTTATGTGCATGATCTTGGCAACTACGTCGGATCTTACCGACGTAAGATTGTAATTCCTGAGAATTGGAATGGTGAAAATATAATACTGCACATCGGCGAATTTTCCAGCAATATCAACTTATATGTAAATGGAAAGTTTGTTGGCTATGCTGAAGACAATAAGGTTGCTGCGGAATTTGACATCACTAAATATGTAGAACCAGGAAAAGAGAATCTGATAGCCATGCAGCTGATGAGATGGTGCGATGGCTCTTATTTTGAGGATCAGGACTATTGGAGACTTCGCGGTATTGCCAGAGAGAACTATATCTATGCTCAGCCGAAGTCACATATTAAGGACTTGAACGTAACCTCTTCCTTGTCCGATAATTATAAAGATGGTATCTTTGCCATTCATTTTTCTATAGAATCATGTGATGGAAAGAATGTTCTGGTAGAATTGATAGACAAGAAAACTGGCAATACGGTTTTTGAAAGAAAGCAACAGTTACATGGTGGCAGTTCAACAGTAGAGTCAACCATTCAGAATGTAGCCAAATGGACAGCAGAAACACCGAATTTGTACACACTCAGAGCGACACTGATGGATGGAGATAAAGTATTGGAAGTCATTCGCCAAAATGTCGGTTTTAGAAAGATCGAGATCAAGGGAAAACAGCTCTTGGTAAATGGACAGCCTGTTCTTATCAAGGGTGTGAACCGTCATGAGATAGATCCTGATGGAGGATATGTTGTCAGTGTTGAGAACATGATTCGTGACATAAAGGTTGCCAAGCAATTAAACATCAATGCTATACGCACCAGCCACTATCCAAATGACCCACGCTGGTATGATTTGTGTGATGAATATGGTATTTATGTCATGTCAGAGGCAAACCTGGAAAGCCACGGAATGGGATTTGGTAAAGAGACTCTGGCTAAAAATGAGTTGTTCAACAAGACACATATTGAGCGTAACATGCACAATGTGAAGGTTCTCAAAAACCATCCTTGTATCATTATGTGGAGTCTTGGTAATGAAGCAGGTTATGGTAAGAACTTTGAGGATGCCTACGATTGGGTAAAGGCATATGATAGTTCTCGTCCAGTACAATACGAAATGGCATGTTCAACAGGCAAGCATGATGAAACCCGTCCTGTTGAGTCATACGAGTTGGCTGGTCTGAAGGCTGGCAAGACTGACATTTTCTGTCCTATGTATGCTGATTACGACAGTTGTAGAGCATATCTGGAAAAGGACTATTGTGACAAACCTCTTCTTCAGCAGGAGTATGCCCATGCCATGGGTAATTCTATGGGTGGATTCAAGCAGTATTGGGATTTGATCCGTCAGTATCCTCAGTATCAGGGTGGTTTTATCTGGGATTTTGTTGATCAGGGTCTGCGCGACAAGAGCAAGATAACTGGTAATCAGATCTATGCCTATGGCGGTGATTATGGTCGTTTCCCTATGTCTGACCAGAACTTCAACAACAATGGCTTGGTTAGTCCGGACAGAAGACCAAATCCTCATGCTTACGAAGTGAAATACTTCCATCAGAACATCTGGAGCAAACTTGAGAACAAGGTCAAGGGTACTGTCTCTGTATTCAACGAGAACTTCTTTGTTCCGTTGAATAACGTAAATCTCGTATATTCAATAGAGGTAGAGGGAAAAAGTATGGCAAACGGTTTAATCAACCTTGGCAAATACAATATTCTTCCTCAGACAAGCAAGACCATTGCAATTCCTGGATATACAAAGATAGTTGCAGACAAGAAGTACAGAGGAAAGGAAAAGACACTGACTCTTTCGTACAAATTGAACAGTGATTCACTTCTTCTAAGTAAGGATGAAGAAATCGCCCACCAGCAGTTTGTGATTAGCGACTATAAGTTCCCTGTATTGAATTCCACTGAAACAGCCAAAGTCAAGGCTGTAGATCATGCCAAGTATCTCGTTCTTTCTGCCAATGGTGTGGATGTTACCATCAGTAAGGCAACAGGACTTGTTTCTTATTTGGATGTTGACAAAACACCTATGCTTGTAAGAGGATTTGATTTGACTCCAGACTTCTGGAGAGCATGCACAGACAACGATTTTGGTTCACATATGCCTACATTAAGTGCAGCATGGAATAAGCCAAGTATGGAACTGAAGAATTTTACCCGTAAGGAGAATGGTTCTGTTGTTGCCGAGCTGTATCTCAAAGAAACAGAGTCTACACTGACTCTTACCTATACATTGAATAATAATGGAGAACTGACTGTTGAACAAGATCTGAAGGTAAATCCTGATGCGGAGAACAAGCCAAATCTTCTGCGCTATGGAATGGCATTGCAGATGCCTAAGGAGTTTGATAGAGTTGAATTCTACGGAAAGGGTCCTAACGAGAATTATGCAGACCGTAACAACTCCGACAGATTGGGCATTTTTACCCAGTTGGTAAAGGATCAGTATTATCCATACGTCCGTCCACAGGAGTCTGGCAACAAGACGCAGGTAAGATATTGGAAGGTTCTGACAAAAGACAATAAAGGTCTGGAGTTTTTCTCCAATGAGCCAATGGAGTGTTCAAGCCTGAACTATCTTACTTCAGATCTTTACCGCGGACCGGTAAAGAACCAAGAACATTCTGGAGACCTTGTACCACGAGACTTTACCTCTGTACACATTAGTCAGAGACAGATGGGATTGGGATGTATCAATACATGGGGCGCATTACCTATTGAGAAATATATGCTTCCTTATCAGGACTATGCATTCAAATTCGTGATTCGTCCTGTAAGATAACTAAATAGTTCTCACTCTGAGAAATCAGAGTGAGAACGCAATCTATAACATCATTAAATATCAAACAAAAATGAAAAAGAAATTATTCATTACCCTCTTGTTGGTGGTTACTACAGCACTGACAACTTGGGGACAGAGTAGCAAGAACGGAGTGAAACCTATTCTCCCGGTTCCGAGTCAAGCACAGGTTGAATGGCAGAAGATGGAGACCTATGCTTTCATCCATTTCGGATTGAATACATTCAATGATAAGGAATGGGGATATGGTGATTCTGACGTCAAGACCTTTAATCCAAAGAAATTAGACTGTGAGCAGTGGGCAAGAACTCTTGTCGCTGCTGGCATGAAAGGTGTCATCATTACAGCAAAACACCATGACGGTTTCTGTCTGTGGCCAACTCATACTACCGACTACTGTATCCGTAACTCTCCGTACAAAGACGGTAAAGGTGATCTTGTTGGAGAACTCTCAAAAGCTTGCAAGAAGTATGGTTTGAAATTCGGCGTATATCTCTCACCATGGGATAGAAATCAGACAAGCTATGGTTCCAAATATTACGTAGAGTATTATAAGCGACAGCTAAAAGAGTTGCTTAGCAACTATGGTGATATTTTCGAGGTTTGGTTTGATGGTGCCAATGGTGGTGACGGATGGTATGGCGGTGCAGCAGAGATGCGAACCATTGACCGCAAGAATTACTATGAGTTTGACAAACTGTACCAGATTGTTGATAGCTTGCAGCCTAATGCTATCATCTTTGGCGACGGTGGCCCTGGATGCCGATGGGTAGGCAATGAGAATGGATTTGCAGGTGAAACCAACTGGGCAATGATTCCTTCAAATACAGTTTATCCTGGTTACGACAAGCCAAAGCAACTGCAGTTCGGTTGGGAGAATGGTGATCAATGGACACCTGCAGAATGCGATGTATCTATTAGACCGGGATGGTTCTATCATGAAAAAGAAGACAGTAAGGTAAAAACCGTAGATCAGTTATGTGACCTTTATTACAGAAGCGTGGGACACAATGCAACATTCCTGCTCAACTTCCCTGTTGATAAAGACGGACTGATACATCCAATAGACTCTGCCAATGCAGTTAACTTCCACAAGAGAATCCTGCAGGAGATGTCTGTAAATGTCCTTAAAGGTGTTACTCCTAAAGTGGACAGCCAGCAAGGTAAGAATGTCGGTAAAAACGTTAATGACGGAAAATACGACACATTCTGGGCCTCTAAAAAGGTTAAGGGTGCAAGTATTGAGTTCCGTCTTGGTAAAGAGCGAGAAATATCTCGACTTTTGCTCCAGGAGTATATACCTTTAGGACAGCGTGTGAAAGCATTCACTGTATATTATCTTCAGGGCAAGAACTGGGTAAAGCTCAGTCAAAAGGAAGAGACAACCACAATCGGTTACAAGCGTATCCTGCGATTTGACAAGGTAAAGACCAATGGTCTTCGCATTGTATTCGATGATGCCAAGGGTACACCATGTATTAATAATGTTGCAGCTTTCTAACATTATATAAAACTATTCATTTTTGTCCGCAATTCCAAAAATTTGGTTTTGCGGGCATTTTGTTATTATACAGGAAATGGCTTTGTAAAACGCTTATTTTCTAATACTACACAAAAGGATTCTCTCTTGACTGTAAAGGCGAAAAATAGATGAAAGACACTACTTCTATTATGGCACACAAGGGAGTACTATCAAAGTAGGAGAAAGGTGAATGAAACAGAAAATTCACTACTTTCTAATAGTTTTTTAATATTTCTTCAAATAAACTGTAATACCATATTAGTATTTTTGCGCCCAAAAAGAAGACGATGGCTAACACAACTTAGGTAATGCTGGTGAAAGGCTAAAAAAGCAGACTAAGAAAAGCCTCGTTTTGTATTTTCAGTAAGAAACAATAATTTATCAAAAAAATGGGTACAGTTTATCTATGTATTGTGATCTTCCTGCTCTGTTTGGCAGTGTTCGATCTCTTTGTGGGAGTCAGCAACGATGCTGTCAACTTCCTGCAGTCTGCAATCGGGGCTAAAGTTGCAAAGTTCCGCACAGTTCTTATCATAGCCTCCTTTGGCGTGGTGCTTGGAGCCATTATGTCATCGGGAATGATGGACATCGCCCGCCATGGTCTCATAAGTCCAGACCACTTCTCTTTCGAAGAAGTAATGACGCTATTCCTTGCGGTCATGGTAACTGACGTTATTGTGCTGGACGTGTTCAACACGTTTGGTATGCCAACCTCTACCACCGTATCGCTGGTATTTGAATTATTGGGTGGAGCTTTCATCCTCGCCACACTGAAGATTATAGGTGACGACAGTCTCAACTACGGTGTACTGCTAAACAGCGACAAGGCCTTAGAGGTGATTATGGGTATTTTCTCATCGGTGATTATCGCCTTTGTATTCGGTATTATCGTGATGTGGCTTTCGCGTGTGGTTTTCACCTTCAACTACCGCAAGCACTCCCGTTATTCGATTGCCATTTTCGGTGGTATATCCTTCACAGTTCTCTCCTATTTCATATTTATGAAGGGTTTGGGAA
>ULPD01026356.1_pt1 | contig 10965 bp, 9 predicted proteins | sample 1953161 | NCBI WGS metagenome assembly ULPD01 (sample SAMEA4835619, study PRJEB28245) | human gut metagenome | biome: gut microbiome; material: fecal sample | place: Denmark | collected 2008
ACGCTCGACATTTATTTATTGTAAGCCATTGTAACACAGGGTGTTATCAGTTGGCCGCACCTGGGGTACGTCCCTACAATGTCCCCGTAAAATCCCCCAAAACATTACCAAACGTAGTGCTTGCGAGAAGAAGCTACAAGGCATTTGGATTTTTCACTCTTCACTCTTCATTCTTCACTTAAACACCAGTTCTATATTCCGTAGGCGAAACGCCGAACTGTTTTCTGAAGAACTTGCCGAAAGAGGCCTGGTCGGCGAAGCCAAGTCTGTAGGCTATCTGTTTTACGGGCAGGTCGGTGCAGTCGAGCAGTCGTCGGGCTTCGGTTATCAGCATGTGCGCTATATGTTCGTTTACCGAGCGTCCCGATATTTTGCGGACAATGCGCGACAGGTAAGTTGACGACACGTTCAGCTGTGACGAATAGAACAGGATGTAGTGCTCTTTCAGATAATTGTTGGTGAGCAGCTTTCTGAACTCACGATAAATCTCTACAGGATGCGACACCTTGGATGTGTCCGACATATATCCGGCTCTCAGAATCTCGGCAAAGCGCAACAGCAGCAGGTTAGACAGGTGCTGCATCAGTCCGTTAAAGTGCATCTGATCTTTGTTTATGCCCGAAAAAAGTTTAAGCATTGTCTGCATACATGCCATTTCGTCTTCGTTCAGACTTTGTGTCGGCATCGTGTTCTCATTCAGAAACGATATCATCTGACTGTACACAAGGGCATAGGCCGACAGGTCGTCAAAGTATGCCGGCATAAAGCTCACGCCTTCCATCATGAAGTCCCCGTCGGCATCGCTCAGCGACACCACCATGTTAGGCATCAAGAACGCCATAGAGTTCTTCTGCAGTGTCTCCGTGCTGTAGTTTACCGAGAGCTTCACCGTTCCGCTCTTCACCAGTATTATACTGAACGAGTCGCTGAGCATGGGCGCAACCTTATATTCTGTGCCCATGCCGGCTTTAGTTCTGAACACCGTAACCTCATCGCATGGCATCACGGTTTCATATTTTTCATGCCTTACCTCGTCAAAAAACGTGTCGTGAACGCTATACATCTTTCCGCAAATATTGTCTTTGCATACAAAGGTAAGAAATATTTGGGATTTCTGTTGTTGTAAAACAAAGTGAATTGATTTGATTTTTATTTTTAAGTTCGAAGATGTTTATAGCCTTAATACATAAACTTTCATAAAAATGATGTTTTGTCAACAACATTACTCGGAAAAATTCCTGAAAAACACTAACTTTGCAGTCGGAACGACTGCGAGGGTTCGCAAGTTGTGTTTAACAACAAAAGAAATGAAGACGATTGAACAGATAGACAAGATAAAGGCGACTGTGCTATATGTGCTGGAGCATATGAAGAATGGGGTTGATTATATCCATCTCTTCAAGGTGATGTATTTTGCACAACAGGAACACTTGGTGGTATATGGTTCTCCAATTATGGAGGATTCGTTTCTTGCTAGAAAGCATGGTCCTGTGCCGGCCTTTACATATAAGGCTCTGCGGGCTTTGGAAGGCAAAGTGGCTGTCGAGTCTGATGAAATGAAGTCGTTTACAGATGCACTGAATGTAAATATTGTGGATGGTCATCAGATAGTGACAGCACGCCAGTCGTGCGACTTGGATGAATTGTCCGGATCCAACATAAAGATACTTGACAAGTGGATAGCAAGATGTAAGGATGTTAAAGCATTTGATTTGAGCGACATGTCCCACGACAAGGCTTGGAGCAAGGCAAAGGCGCAGTCGGAGAAGACTGGCGAGGATACCAAAATCACTATGTGGGACATGGCGGAAGCCGGTGGTGCTACTGTCGGAATGTTGAATGTTATCAGAGAGCGTCAGACCAACAAGCGTGCGCTTGAACTATGTTAGTGGTGTCTTATGGATTTAAGGGAACTACAAGACACTTATCTTCGCAACGAGCGTGCGGTGACTGACGAGAAGATTGTACCGGGCGCATTAATCTTGACAATACTTTCTACTGATGACGGATTGGTACTTAAGAATAGGACATCAAAGCCCAAACGACTGATAATCATTGGTGTTGACAGAATGAATAATATATGTTACGGCTCTGTGTTGGTAAATACCAACATGAATTTACAGGCCACCTATTCACAGGAATATTTGTCAGCCCAATATTTACTCAAAGCTGTTGATTATCCAGAGTTTCTTAGATATGATAGTTATGCTGATTGCGGTGAGTTATTCTCTATACCTGTGAGCAAATTGTATTCTGGAGAGTATTATGGTCTTCTGAACGAGCAAGATATGAATGGCGTTTTTAACATCCTTGAAACCACGGATATTCTCTCTACCAAGGAAAAGAAACGTTTTGGAATCAAGAGACGATAATCTTAATAGAATAGAAAATATAGAGGGCGGCTTCGGTCGCTCTTTTTTATGCCCTAATGTCGTTTTGAATACCGTAACATCATCACGGGAGTTATGAGGTTTGTATTTCTGAACTTGACGTGCGGATACGCATAGACCTTCCGTCATTTGTACAATACTGATTTGAGGATTTAGTGAATTTAGCTTATAAATTTGGCGACTAGCTTTTACGAATTCTTTTGCGAACTTTGATAGCCTTTTTATGAACTCTTTTACGAACTCTAGGTTTACTATCTAGTGTAATTTCTTCAATAACTTTATTCTCAAAGTGTCTCCGTGCTGTAGTTTACCGAAAGCTTCACCGTTCCGCTCTTCACCAGTATTATGCTGAACGAGTCGCTGAGCATGGGCGCAACCTTATATTCTGTGCCCATGCCGGCTTTAGTCCTGAACACCGTAACATCATTACATGGCATCACGGTTTCATATTTTTCATGCCTTACTTCGTCAAAAAACGTGTCGTGAACGCTGTACATCTTTCCGCAAATATTTTCTTTGCATACAAAGGTAAGAAATATTTGGGAAATTGTTGGGTGTTGGTAATATGAAAAAAGGAAATTAGGGGATAATGCAATATCCCCAATTTTAGAAAAATTTTATTAGAGTTTTAAGCCATACGTAATGATATTTATGAGGCTTTTTAATAAATTGAGTATTCCAGGCAAATATTTCTTTACATTGTCTGTTTCAAAAATATCTGATGGCATTATGTTTCCTTCAGGGTATCTTGATTTAGCTTCTGTACTATTAAATAAAACACACAAACAGAATAGGGCCGTGTTGACATAAGAATATTTTAAGTATTGATATTCTTTATCTGAAACAGAAAGCCTATTTTCTGAATATTGTGTTGTAGCAGAGTTCGTGATTTGGGCAATGATAGGAAGTTTTTTTTCGAAGTTGTATTCGATACCTTTTATCTTTTGCAGCACAAAATTACAATTATCGCTATTTATTGTATCATTTTTTTTATTATATAGTTCTTTAAACGCTCTTTCTGGATGATGATTTAATTCTCGTGGTGATTTTATAACTTCGCATTCCAAAAGAACTCCTTTTGTTAGAGTCTCTACACATTGTTGTAGAGAAAAGATGCATTGGGGAGTTTGATTTTCATTAAAAAGTATTTCTGCAATTTTAATATTGTTTATTGCTGTTTTATACCAAACAATGGCTTCTTTATTGCATCCGCTAATTACGCCATAGAGTTCATTTTCTTCTATGACGTTTAATTCTTTCATATTAATTCTGTCTTTCATCTTATTTTGTTTTTTTGCTGCAATATTAATATGTTTTTTAAAGAGTTCTATTTTTTTTTGAGGAAAATCATTTCATAGTGAAATAAATACTTTTGTTCTATGCTTATTATATTTTTTATTAAATGAAAATTGTGACTTTTATATTACTTTGTTGTTATTCTTTCTTATAAAGAAAAAGCTTTAGCCTTTATGTAAATCTATAAGCTAAATTATTAAAATTTTAGGCTATAATGTTTCTTATACCACTGAAAAATGAATTAAAATCATTATATTTGTGCCCCAAAAATGGAATAAAATATCTTATAAACATAACATGAATCGTTATCCATATAAATATTGACAAATAATTTGTATGTTGAAAAAATGGCATTATAATTAATTTTTATATTAATAAAATGGTTTACGTATTATATTTAAAATTCATATAGTTTTAATGTAATGCTGATTAATTTTGTACGGATTGAAACTAAGGCAGAATAATTGAAAATTTTTGAGCTAAATATATGGGAAAAAACATGAGTCTAAAAATAAGTATATTGTCAGTTCTAATGTTTAAATTAAAAAAAAGTGATAAACTAAGGAAAGGAGGTCTTAATGCATAGGCTTCCAAAGCATGACCTTATTAGAGTCTTTGAGGGCTTTGCTGGATATGGTGGAGCATCTTTTGGCTTAAAACATGCCAAAATTAATCATAAGGTTGTTGCATATTCTGAAATAGATCCAGATGCAATTGAACTTTATCACTATAATTTCCCTGATGTTCCAAATCTTGGTGATATAACTGTACTTGATCCCAAAAGTCCTGAATTTCCTGATTTTGATATGTTTACAGGAGGATTTCCGTGTCAGCCTTTTTCAACAGTCGGTAAAAGACAAGGTGTGAATGATGAAAGAGGTCGTGGAACGTTATTTGGTGATATAATACGAATTTGTGAAGTTAAACAGCCAAAGTATATATTGTTAGAAAATGTAAAAGGACTTCTTACAGGTAGAATGAAGTCTACGTTTAATGTGATTATAGAAGAGTTACAACGTATCGGGTATGATACGAGATACGCTGTTCTGAATTCTAAAGATTATGGTATTCCACAGACGCGTGAACGCCTTTGGATATTTGGATATTTAGGTACTTTGCCTGACAAATTTGATATAGTTCCCCCAAAATTGCCCTTAAAAGGTTATCTTTCAGATTTCTTAGACAAAAATCCTTCTCCAGACTTATATAAAACGCAAAAACAAATCGACCGTATTCATGAAATACATCATAATGGTGTATTTGATGTAAAAGAGCCATTATGTTATGACATTTACAATCGTAAAATTCGTACAGATCGTTTGTGTATGACCGTAACTCCGCCGGAACATAATGTTATAAGGATTATAGAACCTATGATAGACGGCAAAGAAAGGTTTCGTAAGTTGTCATTGAATGAACATTTTCGTTTAATGGGATTTCGTATGGATGATAAGAAAAATGAAATACATTTTCCAGCTACTCTAAATTATACAAAATTAGGACGTAGAGCAGGTAATGGTTGGGATGTTAATTTGGTTGGAATATTGTTGAATCATATTTTTTGGCAAATATTATGAAGATAGATATTACGTCTATGTTTTTCAATTCTTCAATTGAAGGAAAAACAGCAACTCCTGCATGGGGTACATCAATAGGACAAAGTAGCAAAAGAGACTATCGAATAGATGATTCAAAAGATGGTGTTGTCAATATGTTGATGGGAATGACTTATAAAAGTGTTTCAGATTTATCAAAATTGGATGTATCACAAGGTTCCTCTAAGAGAGAAGTTTTGATATGTTCTATATTTACGGATATTTTTATAAATGATTTTAAGATAAAAGATTCACAGTTTGTTTTACTTTTAGTTCGTGAACATTCTTTAAGTCATAACGGAAGATTGATTATTAGTTATGCCCCATATATAAAATATAATGGCATCTCTAATCAAGATTGTATAAGTAAAATGCAAGGCCTGCTTTGTAACAATGATCAAGGCAGTTGGTTTGTTTATGATATATCAATTGAAAACCAGTCCGTTTTGCGTTTTAGTGCAGTTGTAATAGATGCAGATAATCCTAAAAATTACGGTAAAGATATAAAAAGTCAAGATCGTTCTTACGAATGGAATAGCTTGATACCTGAAAATATTTCATTACCAAATTTTTTAAAATTTAAAAAAGAAGATTCTTTTCAGAAAATATTTTATGGGGCACCTGGTACAGGTAAGTCGAATACAATAAATAAAGAGACAAAAGGAGAAGAGGTAATTCGTATAACTTTTCACCCAGATACGGATTATTCAACTTTTGTGGGTGCTTATAAACCAACAACAGATTTATTACCTATTTGTAATGAATTAGGTGAGCCAATGAAGATTGCAAATCAGGCTTTATATAAGGAGCAGATTGTTTATGAGTTTGTTCCACAAGCTTTTCTTCTTGCTTATATTGCTGCATGGAAAAATTATGCTGATGCAGATGTTAACAATATAAAGAAACAATATCTTGTTATAGAGGAAATAAACCGTGGTAATTGTGCCCAAATATTTGGAGACTTATTTCAGTTGCTTGATCGTAATGATAAAGGCTTTTCTGAATATCCAATTAATGCGGATGCGGATATGAAGAAACAACTGAATAAAGCTTTCCGAGGATTAGAGATACCTCAAAAGGAGAGTATTAACTCCATGTTTGAGGGGCGTGATGTTGTTAAAGGAGTTTTAGATGGAGATTTGTTGTTATTGCCAAATAATCTTTATATATGGGCAACAATGAATACAAGTGATCAAAGTCTTTTCCCGATTGACAGCGCATTTAAACGGCGTTGGGATTGGAAATATATTCCAATATCCGATGCCGGTAAAGGCTGGACGATTTGTGTTAATAAAAACAAGTATGATTGGTGGGACTTTCTCGAGAAGATAAATAAGTTAATAGGTTCTACAACAAATTCAGAAGATAAGAAACTTGGTTACTTCTTCTGTAAAGCGAATGATAATAATGAAATTTCTGCAGAAACATTTGTTGGTAAGGTCATTTTCTATCTTTGGAATGATGTATTTAAGGATTATGATTTCAATGACAAAATATTCTATGATGAAAAAGGAGATAAATTGACTTTTAATAGATTCTATACTGCCGAAGGTGTTGATTCGAAAGTTGTTGAGGATTTAGTCGAATTGTTTTTGAAAAATCTGAAACTTAGTCCTATTGTCTATGATGAAACTGCATCTACTGAAAATATGGAAAATGAAGGAAATAAGGGTAATACGCAAGATCCAATTAATGGCGAGGATAATTAGAATCCTTTATACGATAAATAATTTAATTGATAATGTGAATTCAAAAGATTGGGATTTGAAAGTTAAAACGATTGAATAATGCGCATACTTGTTGAAGAATACCAATATAACGTAGTTGATATAAAAGACATTCTCCATGGCATTGACGCTTTGGAGAATGTCGAGGGTAAGGTGTCTATTCATTATGTCGGATATTTTTATAACACCTTATTAAAGGATTGCGTGTTTATTCTTCCAAAAGTTTTGCTTAAAGACAAAGATAATGGTGAATTTGTGTTCGGTAAGTATAAACCTGAAGAAATAGCAAATCTTGATAAAAATAATCCGTTGACTTATGACGAACGTAATTTCTTGTATAAGTTTGCGGTATGGATTTATCGTGCAATTGTCGTTTACAAAAATAGTAGAAGTTGTGATTCAGACATCGTTTATCATAAGCAAATTGCGCAAGTAGGCAATGGCCGACGCCGGCTTAGCAACACTTATTTGGATATTATTCTTTCGCTTATTGACTTTAATAAAAATAATCAGAGTTTCTTCTTTACTATTGTGAAGAATATGCGCAGTGGTCTGAACAAGATTAACTGGATGCGCACAATAGCAACTACACCGGCAATAATCCAAAATGGGCAGCCGATATATCTGAATCCTGTAAATAAGAAAAGACAGATTAATTTTGATGAAGAACTGCTGATTATTTTCTTTTCAATCCTGAACTATATAGGAGATGCTTACGGCTTTGATAAGAACATAAATTGTAATTTTCAGCTAATAACAGGCAAGCGCTTTGAAACATACATGAGTGGCTTTGGAGTAAGACGCCTTAGACAAATAAAGTATAGATACTTTTCAGATAAGGCTTTGCAGTTATGGCAATTATGTTTCGCTTTTTTCGATGAGTCTCGTCAAGTCTTTATTGCAACTGAAAAGAGGGAATATTTGCTGGTAAAAAACTTTTATATCGTGTTTGAGGCTATCATTGATGAATTGATTGGCGATAATCCTTTACCAGACGGAATGGACAAAAAACAGGAAGACGGTAAGATAGTTGACCACCTGTTTACTGCGCAAAGCTTAATTGACGGTGAAACCAAACAGACATATTATATAGGAGACAGCAAATACTACAAAATGGGGCATGAGTTGGGTACGGAGTCTGTATACAAGCAATACACTTATGCCCGTAATGTAATTCAGTGGAACTTAGATATATTTAATGATTTCAATAAAACGATAAAGACTTCAAATGTCAGATTGCGCGATGAAAATACTGAAGGATATGAAATAATCCCGAATTTCTTCATATCGGCTAAGATGGATGAAGGCTTTGACTATACAAAGGACGGAATAGAAAAGACAGACCGTCATAACAATAAATACAAACAACTGCAATTTAAAAACAGGCTTTTTGACCGCGATACACTTTTATTATTTCATTATGATGTAAATTTCTTGTTTGTATTGTCCTTATATGCGCGTGACAATGCCGTACAAAAAGCTGACTGGAAAGAGAAAGTGCGCAATAAGTTCCGTAAGGAGATTCAAGACTGGTTACAGGTTGACTATAATTTCTATGCTATAAAAGCACATCCGGATGTAAATGGCGAAGAGTATATTAAAGAGCATTTTAAAGAATTGCTTGGCAAAGTATATACGCCGTTTGCAGACAAAAATGTGTATTCATTGGCTTTAGATACGGCATCTGAAAATCGTGATTCGAACAGACAGCTTCTTGATAATCTGGCAAAATCGTTTTATATTGCAGAATGTAAGTTGGGAGAACAGCCGGAGATTGCCTTAAAAGAGACCATTGCCAAAGGCTGTAAACCGTCGTCAGTTGTTAAGAATGGTGTGTTAATGGTTATGATGGAAAACTATGTTACCAAGAGTTCTGTGTTCTTGAAAAACGGAAAATTGGCTATAGGCATCAAATATACCAAAGACAGTATGGAGATTGTTGAACATTTGCAGACAATAGGCTATGTATTGTTCCATACACGAAAAAATTCAGATCAACATTTGTTTGCTGTAAAAGGTGATTGCGTGATTAAAAATGTTGATGAATTGGAAGAAGACAGATATAAGTGCGTATCAACAACATCTTTATATGTTTCCGTTGATTTGGATATTTCATCTGAGTTGGATTCTTCAAATATTCATTCTACAAATAAGAAATTTACCCCACAAACAAGGTATGATGCCCAGTTTGCAGAGATTGAGAGTTTATAAAAACAGACTTATCTTTATGGTGTAAGGCGGAAGATATTGCTAAAATAAATAACTTCATAATAAAAGATTGATTACTTGTTTTTCAAATTTATTGTATTAAATGGCAAATATGTATATTGTGGCATTTGTGAGAGTATATGTTTTATGATTTAAAGTAAAAAAGTTTTTTAAAAAACTCATCACTCGTCACAATGCCATATAACATTTTGAATGTCAGATAGTTGGTGTGTGATGAGTTGAATTTCAAACTCATCACACATATTTTTGTAATTTGATTAAAAATATAATAATGCCGTAAGTTTATTCTGACAAGCTATGACGCTAATACTAATTCACGTTTTTTGAGCTGTAATGATTCGTTTTAAGTTTTGTTTCCCTCTGAAAATCAAACATTTAGCAAAAATAATCATCAATATTTATGAAAGTAAAGAATAAAATGTGTATATTTGCAAAAACGACAAGACCATGGAAACAAGAGCAATCGACACATTTGAAAAGCAAGATATATTCTATAATCGTATGATTGAGGATTACAAGAACGGAGTGATACCACATTCATCCGTTTTTGAGCCTTATTTCAAATGGAAAATGGACGAATGTAGCCATGACGAAATCACGCGTGAAATGGCTTATGTTATGATGGATGAGGCTTCAGCATTATTAGACGAATATTATGCCAAGCACCCTAATGCATACCAAAACATGGATGCTTATATTGATGAAGACCCGTGGCAGCAATACAAGGGATTTGGCGAAGATAAATATGTGGTGTCGTATCTCGAAGGTATAGACAGCGAACTGAAAAATATCATTGCTATATTAATGTAAAAATCAGTTTAGAAGAATAATTGAAGAAATAATAATATTGATGTTGGATGCACCTCGGAACGGCACAGTTTCAAGGTGCGTCCAATGTTTTTTATCCACAAAATGCAGCCATGATGAAAATACCTCGAAAATCTGAAACATTTTTGTGCTGTTTTCCTTATAGTCCGCATTGAAATTGTTTGCAATGGAGCTATTTGTTAAGCAAAATCAGTCTTGCTGCTTTCAAACTGTTAATGATAGGTTTACGACCCGTAAATGGGCCACTTTTGATGCAAAAGTGGCTGAGTTTTTAACCGAAAACAATAGAGTTTTTTTGAGGAACTAGCAGAACTGGTGAACAGTTGGCTGCTGACGGACAATTATGCCGCAGACAGTAGGGCAGAGGAGTGCATGGCGGTGTGTCGGCAGATTATAAAATAAAAATCCCGCCAACGTCCGATTGGGGATGTTGGCGGGATAATTCCTGAAATAAATTTCTTTACATAAGTATCCCTGTGCGGGAAGCCTGTGTGGCTTATCTTTTACTGTACGCCGAACTCAGCCTGCTGCTTGTTCACCTCTTCGAGAGTGCGCTGACGCTCCTCGTCGGTCATCGTCTGCTTTGTCTCGCCTGTTGTGCGCACGGGCTTGCTTACGGTTGCCGTGGGCTTGTCGGTATAGCATGCCGGCAGAGTGGGGGCTACGCTCTCTATTGTCAGTTCGGCAGCAGCCGGAGCATACACGCCGTCGTAGTATGAGCGCGCCTTTATGGTTATCTTGCCCGGCTTGTCGGTGGCCTGTATCAGCACAGGGGCCGACCCCCATTCAACTATGCGCGGGTTGGCCATGATGTTTTCGCCGTCGCCTATTATGCGGCCTTCGCCCTCAACAGTGAAGTAGATGTTGTCCTTAGCCAGACGCTTAACGTTGCCGTTGTCG
>ULPD01033153.1_pt1 | contig 10935 bp, 5 predicted proteins | sample 1953161 | NCBI WGS metagenome assembly ULPD01 (sample SAMEA4835619, study PRJEB28245) | human gut metagenome | biome: gut microbiome; material: fecal sample | place: Denmark | collected 2008
ACTCTCGGGTATGCGTCGCCGCGGCTACTCGCCCGAGTCTGTACGCAAGTTCATCGACTCAATCGGCTACACCAAGTTCGACGCTCTCAACGACATGGCGCTGCTCGAGGCTGCCGTTCGCGAGGACCTGAACAAGCGTGCGCTGCGCGTGTCTGCCGTGCTCAACCCTGTTAAACTCGTCATCACCAACTATCCTGAGGGTCAGACTGAGGAGATGGAGGCTATTAACAACCCGGAGAACGAGGCTGACGGCACACACACCATCACCTTCTCGCGCAATCTTTGGATCGAGCGCGACGACTTCATGGAGGATGCTCCGAAAAAATTCTTCCGCATGACTCCGGGCAAGGAGGTACGTCTGAAGAACGCCTACATCGTGAAGTGCACTGGCTGCACAAAGGATGCCGAGGGTAACATCGTGGAGATTCAGGCCGAGTACGACCCGATCAGTAAGAGCGGCCTTGAGGGCGCCAACCGCAAGGTGAAGGGCACACTCCACTGGGTATCTGCCGACCACTGCCACAAGGCTCAGGTGCGCGTTTACGACCGTCTGTTCTGCGTTGAGAACCCGTCGGCTGATGAGCGCGACTTCCGCGAACTGCTCAACCCGGAGAGCCTCAAAACTATCGAGAACTGCTACGTTGAGGACTACGCTGCCGACTGCAAGCCTGGACAGTATCTGCAGTTCCAGCGCATCGGCTACTTCATGGCAGACCTCGACTCTACAGCCGAGAACCCCGTGTTCAACAAGACAGTGGGTCTGAAGGACGCTTGGGCAAAGCAAAACAAGTAAAACTTTGATGGAGAAAAAAGAGAATTATTTCAACAGTCCCGAATTTCAAGAGACACTACACCGATACGAATCGTCGCTGCAAGAAGACCATCCAGAATACTTCGGCAGCGACGAGCTGTCGGACATTGCTGAATATTACTATGACAGTGGCAAGAGAAAGGAAGCTGTTGACGTTCTTGACTATGCCATCCAACTACACCCTGGAGCAGCTATGCCATTGGTGTTCAAGGGACGCATAGCTCTTATCGACAATAAAGACATCGACACAGCGCAACACTACGCTGACATGATTTCCGACCAGCTCGACCTCGACTGTCTTTATCTGCAAGCCGAGATTATGATTACACGTGGCAATGTTGAGGAAGCTGATAACTTCCTTAACAATGCGATGCACCAGATTGACGAGGACGACGTGCCCGACTATGTACTCGACATAGCTACTATTTTTATCGATTATAACCAACCCGACATAGCAGCCAAGTGGCTTGCCATGAGCGACGAGGATGACCTGCTCGACTATCGTGAGGTGAAAGCACGCATTGCTTTCGCCAAGGGCGACTACGAGCAGAGCGAACAGATATTCGAACAGCTGCTCGACGAAGACCCTTACTCGGGCAAGTACTGGAACTCACTCGCCGTAACGCAGCTCATGAGCAACCGCATCAACGACTCGATAACGTCGAGCGAATACTCCATAGCTATCGACCCCGAGGACGAGGAGGCACTGCTCAACAAGGCTAACGGTCTGTTCTCGCTTGGCAACTTCACCGAGGCTATGGACTACTACCAGCGTTTCCTCAAACTCTGTCCGGAGGAGGGTGCTGCATATATGTTCGTAGGCAACTGCCTGCTCAACATGGGCAGACCGGAGGAGGCTATGCCGCAGTACAACAAGGCGTTGGAATGTTTCAAGAAATACGATATTAGCACATCGGAAGTGAACCAATGTCGTGCATTCACTCTCTCACAACTCGGACATATAGAACAGGCACTCGAATGTCTTGCCGAGACCGACAACGACCCCGATTGCAACCATAGCGAGATAAACGTGATACGTGGTCATATCCTCTTAGAGCATGGTAGAGTGAAAGAAGCAATAAAGAGTTTCGTTGAAGCCTTGCAAGCCACTCACTTCTCTCACGAGATATTCTTCCGCATAGCCATCTCGGTGTACGACTGTGGCTACCCCACCATTGCCTACCGTATGTTCAAGACATACCACGAAGCGCACCACAATCCAGGCGACGAGGGTGCGGCTTATCTGGCTTCGTGCTGCCGACAGCTGAAGAAGCGTGACGAATACTTGAAGTATCTCAACATAGCCTGTCAGCAGAACCCGTCGGAAGCGCGCAAGGTGCTCGGCGAATACTTCCCCACGGGCATGGACCCGAAGGATTACTTCGACTATGAAAAAGTAAAAGAGTAAAGTAGGTGGTATGGGCATCCTGCCCATACCCACGTACCCACAAAAAGCATATCTTTAAAAGTAAAAAAGTAAAAAGAAATGAATACAGCAGAGCTTTTCCTTTGGATCCTCGACAACCTCAACTATTGGGTTGTCACCATGTTTATGGCTATCGAGAGTTCGTTCATCCCCTTCCCATCCGAGGTGGTTGTTCCACCAGCAGCATGGAAGGCTATGGACCCTGACAGCGGCATGAGCTTTGTGCTCGTCGTGGTGTTCGCCACAATCGGTGCCGATCTCGGTGCGCTCATCAACTATTACCTTGCAAAATGGCTCGGCAGACCTATCATCTACAAGTTTGCAGACAGCCGTATCGGACACATGTGCCTCATCGACCGTGCAGCTGTAGAGAAAGCCGAAGCGTTTTTCCGCGAACATGGTGCCACATCAACATTCTTCGGACGCCTCGTGCCGGCTGTACGCCAGCTCATCAGCATCCCTGCTGGCCTCTCTGGTATGCACGTAGGCAAGTTCCTCCTCTACACCACTCTCGGTGCAGGCGTATGGAACACGGTGCTCGCCATGATCGGTTGGGGCATCTACAAGTACACCAACCTTAAGACCACAAAGGATGTTTACGAGCAGGCTTTGCAGTACAGCCACGAAATCGGCTACGTTCTGCTCGCTCTCGCCGCCCTCGTCATCGCATTCCTTGCGTACAAGGGATTGAAGAAAACAAAATAAATTGCATGTACCGGCAAGTGATTGCTGATTAGCAAAACGCATCCCAAAGATTGGCGGTCACTCATGGACAAGGACGTTCTGGCAATAGACAACCTTGGTACCGAGCCTCGCGAAATCATCGAATACGACAATGTGCTCAGTCCCATCATCGACCTCATATAGGATGCACAAAGAGCACTGGCTTTTTTAGTTTTTCAACGAGCTTGCTCGATGCCGCTAAAACAACGATTTTCAAAATCGGTAAGCCTAAGCTCTGGCAGATTTTTCACATTGATTTGACACACTCATCATACACCGCTAACCCTTTCACGGTCAGAAGATATTTCTGGCGAGGATGATGTGGCGAGTTCGGAAATTTCATTTTTACCAAGCCTTCAGTAATGGCTGGCGTAAGAGAATATTCAAGGAAATTGGGACGATTCTTCAAACCGACCGCCTCCATCATTTCCTTTACGCTCTTTTCATCTGTGCCAATCGCAACAAGTAAACGCTTTATATTTTCAGATAACGTAGATGCCGTTTCGTCAAAACTTGTATGGGTGCTTGTATGGGTACTTGTATGGGGTTCGTCAGTATCGCTATACCCTATAAGCATATAACGGTTCTTCAGTTCATGATGTTCGCCCAACATCAAATTACGGAAGAACCTGATGAGGAATGACTTGTTGGGCTCTATACCCTTTGACGGATTGCGATAGTTCGCACGAACAAGGGCATTGCGGAAGTACCAAGAGTTGTTGGCAAACAAATCGTTGTCCACCTTGAAACCGATAGAGCGCAGATATTTGATGACAAACACCGCTGTTGTTCGTGTGTTACCCTCACGAAACGGATGATTTTGCCATAGCAAGGTGACGAAATCTACAATGTGACTAATGATTTCATCCGTTGACAGTCCTTTATAATTAAAGTCCTTTTCTTGCTGAATGTCATATCGCAACGCCATCATAATGTCGGCAGCACGTCCATACACAACAGTATCTCCTTGCAATATCCATTCCTTCTTGCTGATGTCATAGGGGCGCACTTCACCAGCATGTTTGAATACACCCTCAAACAAGTGCCTATGGATATTCAGAAATTCCAATGCTGTAAACGAAAAAGACTTCTCGCTCAGTAGCTTGGCTATATTGGCAGCCACACGGTCGGCCTCTTCCTTTTCGGCATCGTCCTCATCATGAGTAGTTTTGTTGACATAATACGATTTCAACTGTTCGCGCACATCATCAATGGTAATATCGCCCTCAATGTGTCTGACAGCCGTCTCTTTCAGATAGTCAGACACCTTCAGTCCGTCAACATCTTGCAGACCGATAGCCGTGCGCCATGCCGAAGCCCTTTCGCGTTTATGTGGCTCTGCCACACGCTCGTAGGCTTCGAAGTCAAGGTATAGTTGTTTGTTTTTATCAGTCATTATTGCCAACCTTTATGTTTCCAATCTTACACACAAAAGGTATGTACCTGTCACTGCCTTTCCTCTGTGCTTTCAGTATATCACACTCTCCTAATTCTGCAGGTTCATCAGGATTGTACTCTATGAGCAAATACTGCCTGGCATCCTTTTCTTGTCTAATCAAGAATCCTTCAGGAATATCCTGTTTGCTTACAAGCCTAGTAGGTGCAGTCAATTCAAAAGGCGTGGCTTCACTATTCTTCCAATAATGGAACATGATATAGCGAACGCTTACAAAAGCCTTTACTACTTCCTGCGAAAGGTTATATTCCTTAATTCCCAATGCTATCCTGCCTGCCGATTCCGTTTTCTTTCGTGCCATAGGTCCAATCGCATACATCAGCACCAAATCCAAATGTCCATTAAGCAGTTCTTCTTTCCTTATTCTGCGTAAACGTACCTCAATACTTCCAGGAATAATAATATCCTCGGCAACCATCTGCAATTCGTTCTCATTATAGTCTTGATATCTGATGATGCTTTTCTCATACCGTTTGGCAACAGGAATTGTATTTGTTCCTGCTACATACAGATACATGTCTATCACGATGCCGATGGCAGCATCTACCTCCTGTTCCGTAGCAATATAACTGCCATGTGCCTCATCATTGCGCAATTGCCGAAGAATGTCAAGCCGGTCACTGAAAGCCTTTACCTCTGGATCTTCGCTATATTTCAACTTCTTCAACGACGGTATACCAAATATTGCAGACGACAGCGTTGCATCCTTGCCTGGTTCTTTACCTTCAAGTTCCTTATGATTAATAAGGTAATACAGCTTCTTGAGGAAAGCCTCATACTTCATCAATAGTTGGTTCAAGTGCATACGCTTCTCGTTGGCAGGCAAGCCTTCTGCCATGCACAGCATGTTGAGCGACTCCTTAACAATGCTGTCTACACCATCAAGGGTGTTAAGGGATTCTGTGTTAAGCACCCTAAAGAGATTGTCCACCGTCTTCTCCATGGGGCGTATTTTGCCAACAATCTTCTCAAAATGTGGCGCATAAGTGCGGCACAAACATTCCTTCAATACATCCTCGTTGTAGTCGGGATGCATTTTCTTGCGAACAATCTCCATCAGGTCGTCCATCGACATAGAATCCGAAGAAGTTGATTCACTGCCGGATGTCGTGTCATAATCAAAATCAGAATCTCCGTTGTCCACGTCTTTAAGCTGTTCCATGAAGATGGAATAGAATTGCTCCACATTGTCGTCAAGCATTTTCTTAAACTTATCCACCTTGGCAAGGTCAGGACGTTTCTTCAAGTCCACCAGTTTGTAGATGTTCTGGAATTTTCTATACTCTCTTAACTTTTCTTCGTCTTGTGTCTTGTCGTCACGCAGAACGACACACAGTTTATCTTTTTGTCTGAGACTCTCAAACATCACACCTATCTCCGCGAGCCACCTTTGTGCCTCACGCGCACTGATAAGTTCCTGCTCATTCAGGTGTTTCAGCAGTTCCAGTATTTTCTCCAGAGACACCTCCTTCGGCTTCTGTTCCTTTGGGCCTTTCTTTCTTTTCTTTCCACCATTGCCAGGTTCGTCATCTCCATCGTCCACATCGGTAATGCCAGCTATCTCGTCGCTGTCAACAACATCATAGCTACGGATGTCATCATCTGTTTTCTTCGTTGCATCATGATATATCTTGCAGAACACCTGCCAGAAGTCAAGGAATGTCTCTTCTGTATATTTGGCGGCTATGTCGTATACATTCTTCAGCGACATAAGAGCCGAGGCATACTGACCTACTATGTAGCGCAACATCTTTGCCTCATTCTCAGGTTGAACATAGTCGGCATCTCCGGGTTCCAGCCCAAGTTCTTCGTTTTGCTTGCGTATGGCAGCTTCCCTTGCCATGCAGATATTTACCCAGTCGCGTATGCTGCTCTCCATATCGAGAATGAAGTCGGCATCATCCTTCTTCTGAACATATTCATTAAACCACTGGATGTATGGCTTGCTGGCTGTCATATCCTTGTAGTAGCCGGCAATAAGCTTCGCCTCTTCCTCAGGGTTGAACTGCGAGATGACCATGTCACAATACTTCTTGAAAGCCAGGTTAATGTTCTTGGTATTGACATTCCGCCAAGAGCAGTCTATCACATGACATTCAGTCTTGTACTTGCAGGTGCGGTTCACGCGGCTGATAGTCTGTATGGCATTGATGTCTTTTATCTCCTTGTCAAGGAAGAGCGTGTGCAGCTTCGGCTCGTCAAAGCCTGTCTGCAGTTTGTCCACCACGATGATAAGTCCATTCTTGCCATTCTTGAAGTTGTCAATAGCCTGCGCTTCCGAAATATTACCATTTACAGACGCACACGACTCGTACTTCTGGCTATCGCTATATACCACCACGATGGGAGCATTGGCGTATTTGGCATACCGTGGCTCTGCACATTTCTTGGCATACAGTTCACGGATGATTCTCGTATACTGTATGGCAATAGGAATGGAAGAAACTGCCAGCATAGCCTTGCCCTCACCGCGTATCTTGCCATACACCAGCGAGACGAGACGGTCTACCACAAACGCGGCTATCTTACGCATTCGTGGCTCAAACTCATACACTTTCTGCTTTTTCTGCCGCACATCAGGAATGTTATCCTCATCGCTGAGGTCAATGTCCTTGGGCATCTCAAAGCCCACGGGCACATTATATGGTATAATGTGTTTCGTGGGGTCGAGTATGTAGTCATCGTCTATGGCTTCTTTCATGGAGTAAGTATCAAACGGCACCCACAGTGGCACTATGGTGGCACTGCGGAACTCGCCGAAGCGGCTCAGCGTCTCGTCGCTTGGCGTGGCTGTGAAACCGATGAGCAGATTTTTCTTGTATATCTTCTGTCCACCATGGTTGAACGAGTCTTGCAGCCGTTCAAAGAGATTAATCATCTCCTTGTTGTTCTCTCCAGAGTTGGAGCGATGTATCTCGTCGATGAGGAAAGCCACACGCATGTTCTTCAGTTTCTTGCCGGCATCGTCGATAGCCTGCTGCAGGTCGAGAAACTTCTGTATGTTCACAACGATGATGCGCCGCTGGTCGTCAAGGGCATCCACAAAAGTCTGCCTGTCAACAGCCTCCACAAACATCGACTTGTCAATGTTCATATTGTACATGCGCTCGTCCAGCTGGTCGCGCAGCTGCAATCGGTCCACTACCAGCATTATCTTGTCGTAGGCGTATGCGTCCTGGTAGCGGTAGTCCTTGAGTTGCAGGGCTGTCCAGCCTATGATGTTGCTCTTGCCGAAGCCGGCGGCATACTGCATGAGCAGCGAGTAGACAAACTTGTTGTTGCAGAACTGCTCGCGCTTGGCTATTATCTCCTCGGTCTTCTGCTGTGGTATACCGAGGGCATAAAGTTCTCGCCGCAACTTGTCGGTGTAATAGTCGGGGTTGCCCTCGTTATCGAGCATTTCCTTGATGCGACCAATTATCTTGTCGCACCCAAACTTCTGTTTGGGGCGCGGCGAGATGAGGCGGCCGCTGTTTGACTTGCGTACACGCTTGCCGTCTTTGTTCTTCTCATACTTATACTCAATGAAGTTGTAGTAGAGAATCTCGTTCTTGATGGCATTCTTTGAATACAGGGCACGCGCCACCTCCTCAAACTTCTGTTTCTCTGTAAGCAGAGGCGAACTTACGGGATATGCCTTAAACACCTTGCACACATCGGGCACAAGGCGGTCTACGGTTGCGGTGGACAGGTTTGTTGTGAACTCACCATGCGCTAAGTCGTACATCTGCGCCATGTTGCGCATCACGTAGGTCTCGTTGATGTCGGAGGCGGTGATGTGTATAGCCTTTTCATAGATGGCAAGCAGCTGTTTTTTCTCTTTCGTCACATGGCTGTCAGTCTGCTCTGCCTCAACAATGGAACGTACAGCAGAGAGATAGTCCTTCGCCACCTTGCCACGTCCTTGGTCTTGGGCGTTCTGCCCCATGCTCACGCATTTCAGTTCCATGTAACCAAGGAAGATGCCGTTGAGATAGAAGGTCACGTCCGGACGAATATTTGTCACCAAGTTTCCGTTGTATTTCTGCTTGTGTGGTGCTTCCTCCACGGCACAGAAGATGTTCTTCTTGAAGTCTTCATCACCGCGAAGCTCTGTGCCCGGCACATAAAACAAGGTGATTTGCTCGCCTTTGAAGGTGATGGTTTTAAAGGTGTTGAAGAAGATGGCCACATTCTGCTTGTCTATGACCTTCTCTCTTATCGCCCCAACAAGTTCGTCTTGCAACGCACACTCGTCATTGCCGAACTTGCGCATCAGTCGGCTCCACTCCGCTGGTTGAGTGTCGCTGATGAACTCTGCCAACACCGAGGGTATGAACATGCCGTTCTGCACCACATTGGGTGCCACATAGCGGTAGCCCAATCCGCCCTCGTCCTCACGACGGCAGAGATAGTTCATCACATAGTCTTTCTGTATCTTTCTTTCGTCCATGACTCTTCTGTTTTTAGTTTAAGGTTCTCTACACAGCCCGTTTGCCTGTGATAACTTCATCTATCAGCGAGCGTTTCAAATCGCCGTAACGGCTGATTTGCTTGTCAAGGTTTGACACGATGGTTTCTATCTTGGAGCATTTGTCGTCGAGGTAGGTGGCGATGGCACGTTGCTCGGTGAGAGGGGGCAAGCATACAAACATACTAGAGATTTTTTCAATTTTAATATTAATTCTTGTGAAGCCACGAGCTTCAAACCGTAGCGCATCTCTGTAATTTGTCGCCTGTATCTGATAATTCACAAAGTTTGCAAAGATATCCTTAGATGTAAATCGAAGTCCCCGACAAAAACTGTTAAGATATACTTCTCCAAGGTTTTCATTCACAACAGCAGATTTAGCAATACTATCATAGTCTTCAGAACTCATTAGAAAAAGAAGGTCATTAACTATCACTTGATTCTGCGTTTCATTATCAGACATAATGACTCTAGGAAAATCTGTAGAATTAATCTTAAAGTTATTCAAGATGCTTGTAAAGGGAACATAAGGTTTGGTTATGTTTGTATTATCACATCTAAAATCGTCACCTGATTTGCCTGTCAAACCACTATATAAATAAGCGATATCTTTCAAACGCATTCTTCTCCAATGCTCCGGAATTTGCCCAATCCACTCAATGCCCGAATCCTTCATCTTCACATTCGGGTTGAGTCCATGAGTAACGGCATGATTGATGATGCTTTTCTTCAGACGAAGATAAGCATCACGCTTGGAAGTGAGGAGGGATACTTGGTGGTCTATCTCGGAAAGTTTCGTGTAGAGGTAGGTGACCATTCGTTGCTGGTCTGCAAGGGAAGGAATATCAAATTCAAAATTACAAATATCTTCTTTCGTCAACCCTTCACGATTTGCCCCCGTTTGGCAAACATCAATCATCTGTTGCCCTACAGCTGATATTATATTATAATATAAAAATGCAGGAATAACAACATTTACTTTAGGTCGTATTATACAGACATGCTGATTTACGTTGCCTTCCTTAAAATTCTTAGGAAGATAATAACAACGGCCAATTGAAGCACCAGTTATATTTAAAAGCACATCATTTGGCATTAAACGAGTGCCAATCATTGATTTGTGTATTTCCTCTGAGATATAGGCAATATCATCTAACAAAAATCCATCGTTCGTTACGTTTTGGCTGCGAAACAATGGAATTCCATTATCTTGATAGACAGAAGCTCCGCCTTTTGGTGTCACTCCACTACCTACTTTTGTTGCAAGATCCTTTATTCGCAATCTCATAACATCACCTCCTTTAATTCCACATTCAGCTCTTCAATCTCCCTCAAAATATCCTCCGCCCTTTCCATTTTCTCAGGCACATAGAACTCCTTGTTGAAGTTGATTTCAACTCCAACCGTATTACCGCCGAGTGTGTAAGGCTTAAAGACATATTTCTGCATAAAGGCATCAATCTCACGCTTGTTGGCAGTCTCATCCATGTGGTGCGGTATTATCTCGTAGTCGCCTGTGGTGTAAGGCATGATAGAGATCTTGTGTATCGAGTTTTTCTTGCCAGTAGAAGCCTTGAACGAGAACATGCCACAGCCAAGATCGCGTACAGAGCCATCCTCACGGGTGTGAAGAATAGTGCACTGGTCGGGACAGAAAGCATACGTTCCGTCCCCCTCTGTCTCTACGGAAAGGGAAAGATTAAGTTTTTCTTCCGTCACACGCTTAGCTATCGCTTTCAGCTCGTCGGACGACAACTCCTGCAAGTCGTCGTAGCGTGTATCGCCAACGGTCAGTGCCACAGGTTGTTTAATGACGAAAGGCTTGCCTTCCTCGCAAACCGTCTCCTCCACATAATGTCCAGCGTCAGATACCTCGGTAAGCGTGAGCGACTGTTTGTTGTAGTAGAAGTGCTCGCGGTCGTAAATCTTGCAGATATCCGACGGCTCAAAGCGAGCCAATGCCTCCACAATTTTGCACAGGTGCTCGTCGCCCATCTCGCGACGCTTGTCACCCTTCGACTTCTTCAGCGGTTGCCACAGGCTGCTGCCATCAATAAGAGCCACCTTGC
>ULPD01022663.1_pt1 | contig 10767 bp, 10 predicted proteins | sample 1953161 | NCBI WGS metagenome assembly ULPD01 (sample SAMEA4835619, study PRJEB28245) | human gut metagenome | biome: gut microbiome; material: fecal sample | place: Denmark | collected 2008
TCGAAGTAGACACCACCCATCACCGGACGGATTTCGTCCTGCGCTGTAGCGAAGAGCGAGCGCGAGAGGTTCTCTGCAAAAAGATTAGAATCCATAACGAGCGAAGTGACATCGCCGTCAACCTCCTGCATCATTGGGAAATCGTCAGCTGGCTGTGCGGTCAGCTTGAACGAACCATTGAGATAGTCAATTTCTACAGTGAAGTCGTTCTCGTTGACGTTGAAGCCAAGCGGCTGCTCCGGCAGTTCCTTTACGGCGTTGAGTATAGTGCGATTAGACAATGCAAACTTGCCATCGCCAGAGCACTCAGTAAGCTCTATCGTAGACTGCATCACGTTTTCAGAATCGCTGGCAGTTACAGTCAGAACGTTGTTTGCTACTTCAAAAAGGAAACAATCAAGAATGCTCAGAGTGTTCTTGCTGTTGATTACTCTTGCGAGCGTTTGGAGACGGGCGTTAAGTGCGCCACTTGATAATGTGAATTGCATTGATATTTAGCTTTTTTGATTATACTTTTTTTGTTTTCTTGTTAGTACATTATTTTCAGGCAAATTTACTAAAAAATATCCGACTACGACAAAAACTCATTCAAAAGTTTCTTGTTTCGCTACATTTTTATTAATTTCGCAAACCAAAGGACAAACCTATTAGCTTTTATCACACAAATTAAAATAAAATATAGACAATGGAATTACAAGGTAAAGTAATCGCTGTGCTGCCCGAAAAAACAGGTACTAACGCACGTGGCGAATGGAAAGTTCAAGAATACGTGGTAGAGACACACGATCAGTATCCACGCAAGATGGTGTTCAGCGTGTTCGGTGCTGACCGCATCAGCCGCTTCAACATACAGTTAGGTCAGGAGGTGACCGTATCGTTCGACGTAGATGCCCACGAGTATCAGGGCCGTTGGTTCAATAGCATCCGCGCTTTCGACGTGCGCCAGGTAGACCCTGCAACAGTTGGCGCAGCACAGGCTGGCATCGTTCCGGGTGCAGTGTTCGGTGCGGCTCTGGCTCCACAGCCTGCTGCTCCTCAGCCCACAGCTCCGGCTCCAGAGGCTGACCCCGTTAACGACCTGCCGTTCTAAGACGTTGCAGCATAGCATAAGGATTAACCTACATACGGAACTCACGAAACACACAAGTCGCTAATACACATGTGCGTTTCGTGAGTTCCGTTTTTTGTATGTTGTACTACTAAAGCAAACAAGCGAATGAACATAACGAAAAAACTGAAAGATATATACACGTTCCTCATGGTAGACATCTGGAGCATAGGCAAAGGCGATGTGTCGAAGATGCGATTTCTGTTCTACAGCATCTTGAAGAAACTGCTGCTCGCCATAGAGTTCACTACCACAAAGCGCATAACCAGTGCGGCAGCTGCCCTCACCTACTCCACTCTGCTCGCCATTGTACCCATCTTCGCCGTGGTGTTCGGCATAGCACGTGGCTTCGGCTACAACAAATACATAGAAGAGTGGTTCAGAGAATCGTTCTCAAGTCAGCCGCAGGTGTCGGAGATAATCATCGGCTTCGTCAACTCGTACCTCGTACACACCAAGAGCGGACTATTCCTCGGCATCGGCTTGCTCTTCATGCTCTTCACCGTGATGATGCTTATAAGCAACATCGAACGCACGTTCAACGATATCTGGCAGGCGAAGAAGCCACGCAGCATGTTCCGCACCATCACCGACTACACGTCGATGCTGCTGCTCATGCCCGTAGTGATTGTGATAACCTCGGGTATAAGCATCTTCTTCGCCACCATCTTCAAGCAGATAGAAGACACGATGGTGATAGGCTCGTTGGCGCAGTTCTTCTTGCAGCTCTTGCCCTACGTCCTCATGTCGGGCGTGTTCATCGCTCTCTATCTCTTCATGCCCAACACAAAGGTGAAGCTGAGCTGCGCGCTCGTGCCCGGAATACTCGCCGGCGTAGCCATGCAGGGACTGCAGCTCTTCTACATCCACTCGCAGATTTGGGTGAGCAGCTACAACGCTATCTACGGCTCGTTTGCAGCCCTGCCGTTGTTCATGCTCTGGATACAGATTTCGTGGTTGATATGCCTGTTCGGCGCAGAACTATGCTACGCCAATCAGAACATGGACGACTATGCGTTTAAGGCTAAGACCGAAGACCTTAGCCATCGCTACAAGATGCTGCTCTGCCTCGTGCTCGCAAGTCGCATCTGCCGCAACTTCAGCGAAGGAGGCAAACCGCTATCGGCTCTGAAGCTGAAACTCGCCACCGGTATACCAATCCGCATCGTCAACGACCTGCTCTATCAGCTCGTGCAGATAAATATTCTCACCGAAATACCTGGTGGCAACAAGGATGGCGAATCACTCTATCAACCTGCCGAGTGCATCACACGTCTCAGCGTTGGCACACTTATCGACCGCATAGAGGCACAGGGAAAGTGGTCGCTCACCATCGACGTGAAGCAACTATCGTCTACAGCTTGGAAGAAGATCATTGCCGAACGCAACACTTATCTGAACAGTCAGCGCGAAGTGCTGCTAAAAGACTTGTAAAACATTACGAAGTAGCATCTGCGCCGACCGATGCGGATGTCTGCACCGACCGATGCGGATGTCTGCGTCGACCGATGCGGATGGTAATAGTTCACGAATTGGTACGGAGGGTGTGTAGAAACTACACAACAGCAAACAACAAAAAAGGAGGTCTATTTGACCTCCTTCCTTATAAAATCATAAAATGTTTACTTCACCATAATCTTCAGCGTCTTGCCGTTGCTGAGCTTCACGATGTTCAAGCCCTTCTGCTTGCCGCTGATACGCTGACCTGCTGCGTTATAACGTGCCACTTCAACGACGTTGTAGGCTGAGCCTACGCTCTCGATAGAGGTAGAATTCTGAACAAGATTCTTTCCTGCTACATTCTCAATGCGGTTATCGATACGACTCTTGGTGCTGTGCTTGTTGAGGAAAGCCACAACCTTGAGGTCGTCCTTCTTCCATGCACTATCAACGTCAAACTCGTAAGTTGCGCTGAACTTATTGCCTTCCCATGTCACAGGGGCGCCCCATGCACTATTGAAGTCACGTATCACATGTTGGTGGTAGAATGTAGTGCCAAAGCTAACACCTGCTTGATCCTTTGCCTCTACATTATCCTCCGTCAGGTAGAGTGTGAGCAGAGCGCTTTCCTTGTCGTAAGCATCGTTCGATTCGCCAGTAACAACAATCACCGCCTTGCTTTCGCTTTCGTTATATGCGACAGACACGTCGAGCTTGGCATCAGCCATTGTTTTATTGAGATACTTGCTGGCATATTTGCTTATTTCGGTTGTGCTGCCCGGTAGCACCACATTATTTTTCTGTCCCGTCGCATAAGCAGATTTGAAGTCGGGCTCGCGGTTGAACATCATGGCTGGTGGAATGTACGTCCTCCATCGTTGTAGAGATACAAGAGAGTCTTGTCGCAAGACTTAGTGAGCCAGTCGGTATAGTAGCCTGCATGGTGACATACAGCAAACACACGATTTGGGTCAGCTGTCTCTAAGTATTCGTGCAGGTATCCTGCCACTCGCGGACAGTTGCCACACTGCTCTGTAGTAAACTCCTCAATGCACAGGTTACGCTTATACATGTTGGCAGCAACACTGAGCTTGCCCTCAGCCACAATGGTTGCACCACCATTCTTATGACCATTCACCTTGGTCACTTCAACCTTCACATTCTTCAGACCTTCTGTGCTGCCACATGGTATGCTGACCTTGAATGTACCGGTTTTGTTATATCCAACCGATGGAGATATTGCGACATGTTGCTCGCTGCCTGCTACACCATCAACACTGACAATATAGTCGAGACTGCTCACTGCCTCTACGGCGTTGTTTGTGAACTCTACGGATGTCTCAACATTACTATTGATAGCACCCTTTACGGTTCCGAAATCGCTTGGCATCACATCATATTCAGCAAAATCGCCCTCAACAAGCACCTGAATACTTATGTTATAACCATCCATACTGAAGTTGTACCAACCTGTATCATTGCCCAATTTGCAATAGACCCAAAGAGGCTGTTCAGCCAAGCCGTCTTTTACAGCAGAGAACGGATACGACTTTGTATCGGTATTACTATCAAACTGAGTATATGTGTAACCTGCATACAGTTCTTCGCCCGCCTTGATTGGATAAGGCTCGCTGAACTTCACCTCGTTCCAACCAATCACACATTTCTCTACATTTGCACTTCTGCATACATCACCCGGCTTAGATGACGCACTTTTATAAAGACTAATCGAAGAGCTGCCTATTTCCTCACAAAGTCCGAAACGCAGACCAACTATGTTCTTGCCTACATATGGTTTCAGAATAGCTTCAGACAAACAGATTGCAACCTTGTTGTCTCCAGGAAAATTGTAGATGCCCATGCCCTTGTGTGCAGCAGCTAAAGCATCCGAACTGTAGTAGCCCACCCAACGCTGGTTGGCAGCTATTCTCTTTGCCGCTTTGTGTACAACTGCACTTTGCTGTGCGAAGTACGGACTTTGTTCTACTACACCAACTCTTTGGTGCTGCACATCCACTTGTGCACTGGCTGCAAATGACATAGCCAAGGCAGCGATTGAAAGTAATAATTTCTTCATAGATCTGTATTTTTAATTATTATTCGCGCCAAAGGTAATGTAAAACGAAGAGAACACAAAACAAGAAACAGTTTTTTTATTATTAAAACGCCATATTTTTTAATCAATCTGTTACACAAACTATTATTTTATCTCCACCACTTCAAGCCTATCGCCATCCACACGGAAGCGCACGTCGCGGTTGGCGAACTCCATGCCGTACACCTTCGTGGGGTTGTCGTGATACTGCGGACGAGGGTCGAGCGCGAGCACTTTCTCGAGCGACGCAAGCTCTTCGGCTGTAAACTCTTTAGCTAAATGGTCGGGAAAGACGACGTGCAGACGGCGCGTGGCAGTGGTATCGACAAAACCGCTGCGAGCATCGGGATGCGAGTCGGCATAAGTGACGTAAGGCTTTATGTCATAGATAGGTGTGCCGTTCATGAGGTCGGCACCAAGAACATGGATGAGCGGTCCGTTGGCTGCATCGTAGTCAATGCGGTCGATGCGCACGGAAGAGAGTCCTAAGCGGTTGGGGCGGAAAGGCGAACGAGTAGCAAAGACCCCTATCTTAGTGTTGCCGCCAAGACGCGGCGGACGCACGACGGGACTTATAGCCTCGTGCCTGTTGGCAGAGAACTCCCACACGAGCCACAGATAGTCGAAGTCCTCCATGCCGCGCAGCGCATCGGCGTTGCGATACTTCGGTACGAACTCTATCGTTCCGCGTAGCGTGTCGGCAAGTCCGCTCTGCTTGGGTATGCCGAACTTAGTGGCAAAGGGCGAACGGAAAAAAGCTATCGGTTCTATTTCCATCGTTTCAAGTTTTTATAAAATAGCATGTGAGGGAAAGGCTATGCATATTGTGGACTGCGATATCATTACACCTTGTGGCTGCGATATCATTACATCTTGTGGCTGCGTGGGTATGGCAGGATGCCATACCCTCCTACACAAATGTCACCATATCAACATCTCACCATATCAACATCTCACAATGCCACCATCTCAATTCACCGTAATGTGGAAGCAGCCCTGCTTAACCTCGTACTTAACGAGACAACGCTTCTGCTCGCGCATATCGCGGAGCACCTCAGAGAGCACCCACTTCAGCGTGTCGTTGCGCACCTGTCGGCGGCGCGGTCCGTCGGGATCCTCAACGGTATGGTAGCGATTGTAGCAGATGTCGAACGTGGTGCCGTAGAGGTGGCACGAGTTCTCGGTGGCGTTAGAGTTGCGGCGGCGTAGCTTTTCCACGTCCGCCTTGCTGCGCAGCACCGATGTCACAATAACCTTGTGTAGCGGTATCTGCTTAGTCTGCAAACTGTCGAAGAAACTCTTGCCAATGTCCTGCAACAATATCGCAGCACGTGGCACAAGATAAGGTATGCTGCTGCGCATACGGTCGTCAATGTGATAGAACGGATTGCTGCCCACATACACTAACTCCGACTTACGTCGCTCGGCATCAGCACGGTCGATGACTGCCTTCACACCATGACGAGTCGCAGCAGCAAGCTGTACATCATTCTGATCGGGAAAGGTATTGCCAAAATGAGGCACACTATATATGCGGTTCTTCACTGGAGTGCCGTCGGCAGCGAAGAAGCGCGAGGGACGACCCAACGGCTTGGGAGATAACGTCGGCACACTCGCCACATCTTTCTTTGAGATTGCGGTTGTCGACGAAGCCAAGACTGCTTTTGCGCTATCAGCTACCGTCATGCTATCAGCAACGACAGAACTATCTGCTACTGCGACATTGCCTGCTGGCGAAGATGCCACTTCGGGGTAGGCGCAACGCAACATGGCAAGCAAAACAACCGTCACACCAAAACCCTGTAAGTATCTTTTAGAAGAAATATTCATCATAATGACTGCAAATTTAGACAAAATCGAGGAAAATACAAAACATGTGCTCTTGTTTTTATTGTTGATTATTTTGTATTATCTCCTATTTTCATTAACTTTGCATCCAAAATCGTACACTGAATATTTTGATAGAAAGACATATCATATTAGAGGATATCGACCCCGTAGTGTTCTACGGTGTTGGCAATGGGCATCTGCAGATAATAAAATCGCTCTATCCCAAGCTGCGCATAGTGGCACGCGACAACGTGATACGCGTGCTGGGCGATGAGGAGGAGATGGCAGCCTTCGAAGAAAACGTGGAGAAAATACGCCGTCATGTGCTGAAGTTCAACAACATCAACGATGAGGACATTCTCGACATCGTCAAGGGCAAGCAGACAAAAGCCGACAGCGTGAAGGGCGTTATCGTCTACAACATATCGGGCAAACCGATTAAGTGCAAAAGCGAGAACCAGCAACAGCTCGTGGATGCTTACGAGAAGAACGACATGATATTCGCTACAGGTCCAGCCGGAACTGGTAAGACCTACCTAAGCATAGCCCTCGCGGTACGCGCACTGAAGGAGAAAACTATACGCAAGATTATACTCTCGCGTCCGGCTGTAGAAGCTGGCGAGAAACTCGGCTTTCTACCTGGCGACATGAAGGACAAAATCGACCCGTATCTGCAACCGCTATACGACGCATTGGAAGACATGCTCCCTGCTGTGAAACTGCAGGATATGATGGAGAAGAACATCATACAAATAGCTCCGCTCGCCTTCATGCGAGGCCGCACACTTAGCGATGCTGTAGTGATTCTCGACGAGGCGCAGAACACTACACCGGCACAGATAAGAATGTTTCTCACCCGTATGGGATGGAACACAAAGATGATTATCACTGGCGATATGACGCAGATAGACCTGCCACGCGGACAGAAGAGCGGACTCACCGAAGCACTCGACATACTGAAGGACGTGGAAGGCATCGGCTTCGTAAAACTCGGACAGAAAGACATCGTAAGACATAAGCTTGTGACACGCATCGTGAATGCATACGACGCTCACGACAAAACTCAAAATGAGGCTCACGACAAAACTCAAAATTTAAAATAGTTATGAAAGCACTTACAAAGACCGATTTTCATTTCGAAGGTCAGAAAAACGTGTATCACGGAAAAGTTCGCGACGTGTATGACATCAACGACGACGTGATCGTAATGGTAGCAACCGACAGAATCTCTGCGTTTGACGTAATCCTACCAAAGGGTATTCCGTTCAAAGGACAGGTTCTGAACCAGATTGCAGCCAAGTTCCTTGATGCTACAACAGACATCTGCCCCAACTGGAAACTCGCTACACCAGACCCAATGGTTACTGTTGGTTTGAAATGCGAGGGCTTCCGCGTTGAAATGATCATCCGCTCTATCCTTACAGGCTCAGCTTGGCGCGCATACAAAGAGGGATACCGCGAGCTTTGCGGCGTTAAGCTGCCAGAGGGTATGAAGGAAAACCAGCGATTCCCAGAACCTATCATCACTCCGACAACAAAAGCTGATGAGGGTCACGACCTCAATATATCTAAAGAGGAAATCATCGCTCAGGGCATCGTAAGTGCTGAGGACTACGCTGTAATGGAAGACTACACACGTCGTATCTTCCAGCGCGGACAGGAGATGGCTGCACAGCGCGGTCTTATCCTCGTTGACACTAAGTACGAGTTCGGCAAGCGCGATGGTAAGGTATATCTCATTGACGAGATTCACACTCCCGACTCTTCACGCTACTTCTATGCTGACGGCTACGAGGAGAAGTTTGAGAAGGGCTTACCACAGAAGCAGCTCTCGAAGGAGTTTGTACGCCAGTGGCTCATCGAGCATGACTTTATGAACGAACCCGGACAGACAATGCCCGAAATCACAGACGAATATGCAGAGAGCGTAAGCGAACGTTATATCGAACTCTACGAGCACATCACTGGCGAGAAGTTCGACAAGACCGTTGAAGAGGGTGACATCGCAGCGCGCATCGAAAAGAACGTAGCCGACTACCTCGCTACACGTAAGTAGCAATACATAATGGGTGCAGAATATTGGATGTTGGAGACTTGGTTCACCGACATCTGATATTCTACACCCTACATTATTATATATACATACATATTATCATATACACCAAGACATCGCTTCGCAAAATGTAGCGATAGGTGAAATATAACGAACAACAACAATGGTTTACGGACAGGAAAAGATAAAGCCCTACAACGACAAAGAAGAAAAGGGGGCGCAGGTGGAACTGATGTTCGACAACATCGCACACTCGTATGACAAGCTCAACCACCGCCTGTCGTGGAACATTGACAAGTTGTGGCGCAAGAAAGCTCTCAACCGACTGAAAGCTTACAAACCACAAAGCATTCTTGACATAGCTACGGGCACGGGCGACTTCGCCATACAGGCGGCACAGATACTGAAGCCGACGAAGGTGACGGGCACAGATATCAGCGAGGGAATGATGAACGTGGGTAGGCAGAAGGTGAATACACTAAAGCTCGACAACGTGATATCGTTCGCCAAGGAAGACTGCATGGCACTCTCGTTCGAAGGCAACACGTTCGACGCTGTGACTGCGGCTTTCGGCATACGCAACTTCCAGAACCTCGATCAAGGACTGCGCGAGATGTGCCGAGTGCTGAAGCCAGGCGGACACCTCTGCATAGTGGAGCTGACATCACCCGTTAGCTTTCCAATGAAGCAGCTGTTCAAGATCTACTCGCACACAGTGCTACCAGTATACGGACGACTCATCTCTGGCGACAGTATGGCTTACTCTTACCTCACGGCTACCATCGAGGCATTCCCACAAGGCGAGCGAATGGTGGAGATACTGAAAGCGGCAGGCTTCGCCGAAGCTTCGTTCAAGCGAATGACACTCGGCATCTGCACGCTCTATCTCGCAACAAAGTAAAGTGTCAACACCCCATCACCCCATCAACACCTCACCCCATCAACACCTCACCCCATCAACATCTCAACATTCACACTATGGACAAGTATGGTTTAATCGGTTTCCCACTGGGACATTCCTTCTCCATCAGCTACTTCAACGAAAAGTTTACCAACGAGGGTATCAACGCTCGTTACATCAACTATGAGATTCCGCAGATAGAGGACTTGAAAGAGATACTCGCATCAAACCCAGAACTGTGCGGACTCAACGTCACTATCCCCTACAAGCAGCAGGTAATACCCTACCTCGACGACCTTAGCCCCGAAGCACGCGCTATCGGTGCAGTCAACGTCATACGTGTGACACACAAGAATAAAAACGTTATACTGAAGGGATTTAACAGTGACGTAATCGGCTTCACACGTAGCATCGAGACAATGCTCGAACCTTACCATAAAAAGGCACTCATACTCGGCACTGGCGGTGCTTCGCTCGCCATCAACTACGGCCTCAAATCGCTCGGACTTGAGACATTATTTGTGAGTCGTACGAAGAAGCCTGGCTGCATAACATACGAGGAGGTGACACCAGAACTGATTAAGGAGTACAACGTCATCGTCAACTGCACCCCACTTGGCATGTACCCGAAGGCAGACACCTGTCCCAACTTGCCTTACGAGGCAATGGATTGCCACACCATACTTTACGACCTCATCTACAATCCGGACGAAACGCTTTTTATGAAGAAAGGCGCACGCTACGGGGCCAATACCAAGAACGGACTGGAGATGCTGTTACTGCAGGCATTCGCAAGCTGGGACTTCTGGCATTGCAATGAATAGCCCTAAAAAATAGGGTTGCCATAAGCAATAAATCACCGTAGACAATAAATCAAAACTCAGAAATAAAAATTCAAAACTCACAATATGGACACATCTAACAGATACATGATGCGCGGCGTAAGCGCAGCTAAAGAAGACGTACACAACGCCATCAAGAACATCGACAAGGGTCTCTATCCGCAGGCATTCTGCAAAATTATCCCCGACATCCTCGGTGGCGACCCCGAATACTGCAACATCATGCACGCCGACGGTGCTGGCACAAAGTCGTCGCTCGCCTACATGTACTGGAAAGAGACTGGCGACCTCAGCGTATGGAAGGGCGTGGCTCAGGACGCTATCGTTATGAACACCGACGACCTGCTCTGCGTGGGCGCAGTGGACAACATTCTCGTTTCGAGCACTATCGGACGCAACAAGATGGTTATCCCGGGTGAGGTTATCTCGGCTGTAATAAACGGCACCGACGAACTCCTCGAGGACTTGCGCAAAATGGGTGTAGGCGTTTACGCTACA
>ULPD01011079.1_pt1 | contig 10689 bp, 13 predicted proteins | sample 1953161 | NCBI WGS metagenome assembly ULPD01 (sample SAMEA4835619, study PRJEB28245) | human gut metagenome | biome: gut microbiome; material: fecal sample | place: Denmark | collected 2008
CGGTTGTCTCTTTTGCCCGTTTCATGAGTCTGGCTGCATTTTTTGGTTCCGTTACAAATATATCCCCAAGGCTCCGCAGGTGGTTTACATCCTCATTTATGGCAAGCTGCCTGTTTGTGGCATTTATGCAGCAGAGTTCTGCATGTTTTGCCTTCAGTTTTTTGTAGTGCCTGGAGTAAGTCCACTTCTTTTTTCCTTTCTTAATGGTGCCATCGGCATTGTAATTCTTCGGATTCGTGGCGCGTCTGCTCCTGTCCATGGCGCGGTAATACAGTCTTTCCAGACGTTCGGATTTCTGTATGCTGTTGCCTCTTTCCGATAAGTTTTTAAGTCCTGTCTCTGTATCGGAAGTATAGGCTACCGTCTGTGTACCGATATCAGCGCCGATAATGCCCTTGCCGTATTTGTGCCGGGGATTGTCGGAACTGTCATATTTAGGTTTTGTCCTGCCCTCAATGGTAAGGTGCAGGTACACCCTGTACTTCCCACGGATAAGTTTTGGTACCAGAGTTGCATAGCATGGCCGGTACGTGCTTATGCAGCATGCCTCTTCCAGAAGAGTCTGTACGGCTTTATGATCTGTAATTTCCGGTGCGGCAAGGTAATCCATAACAGCATTTACTTCATCCGTCTGGAACCGGTCTTTGACCTGTATCCCGAAAACTAATTTTCCCAGCTTAAACTTCAGTTCATCGTTTTTTACAGACATCGGGATGCCACGGTTGATCTGCTTTGCCCGGATGCATGGAAAGTCTCCATATTTGGAGAAATGAAGCATCCTTCCATTCCCGTAAAGGCATTTTTCAACGCCTCGCCACACGTCCTCGGCTTTCGTGAGGGCAAATATGGCATCAATGCCATATTTCTTTCCAATGGGTATCATTGAAGCCCGGCAGAAATCCCATGTGACGTTGTACTGTTCCTGCATCTCATTGAGCTGTCCGGCATATGTTTTGCGTTTCTTCTTGTCCTCAGTGGAGCCATACAGCTGAAGCAACTTTCGGTACTTTTTGGTACGCATGAGCTGTTCATAATTCTTTTTCATGACACCAACAAGCTCATTGCCAGCTTTCCGGATCCTGCCGGAGAAATTTACGACCTTCTGCACATCAGGATAAGACATATCCGCCTCAGCGACCAGGATATGCCGGTCAGAAAGTTTATGAAATTTTTTCAGAAGTTTTTTGTACTCGTCAGCATCCATGTATTTTCTGTTCCTCAATATATTTAACCATTGTAGATTCACTTATATGGCCAACTGTCGAAACAAAATATTCCATTGACCACAAAACTCCACATCTTGCATAAAATCGCTTTAACTGTGGATATTTTTTTAACAGTTCAACAGCACTTATACTTTTAAGTGTCCTGACAATATCACAAGGGGCAACTGTCTGTGGAACATCTACAAATATGTGGATATGGTCCGGCATTACCTCAAGTGCTTTTATATGATATTTGTATTTATCACATATCTCCTGCAGTATCTTTTTTAACGTGACATCAACGTCGTCATGCAATACAGAAAACCTGAATTTCGGACACCAGATGATGTGATACTGTATCAGATATTTACAGTGTGAAGCACTGTGGTACTGTGTGTCATCCATGATCTTATTCTCCAAGCTGATACTTTTCTTTGATACCCCTGCGCATTAAATCAAGGAAAGTTACTGTTTTGCCTTCCTCAACAGAATAAATACGCGCAAGATTTTCCAGTTCCGTTTTCCACTCCAGAGGAATGGAAATATTTATTTGTACATTGTCTGACTTTGGTCTTCCCATTTGTGTAATTCCTTCCTGTTTATACATATATTATATATCCAATCTATGCAAAAATCAAGTGGAAAATGGGGCTTTCATCCCACAGGCAAGCCTGTGGGTTTTCGCCATAAGTTTATAATACGCATTATGTTGGAAAAGAAATGTTTTTAAATATTCTTTGTAATATTTTTTGGCTGTATAGCGTCATGGACAGCCTTATACTCATTTCTTTTATCAAGAAGAAATATTTTCTTACTTTTCAACATTGAAGAAAAAAATTTCTGTTTATTATGATTGCATCCAATTGACGAACCAATGTCTTCTCCAACAATGTTATTCATCATCTTCATTGTTATTTTACGTATATTACACATTGCTACCTCTTTTCTTAAATTATTGCACCGTTTCCGGAAAAGTCAAAGGATCTCAAACATTTTTTATGATTATTTTTTCACAAATATCTCGTTTGAATCAGGATCATAGTAATAAAATTTATCTCCACACATAAGTGGTAGATACTTATATTCTGGCTCTCCAGGAAGCGGATCATCATTGTATACCATTTCGAATACCATATGGTCGAATACCATATGGCCAGATAAATTGTAATATAAATTTGGATAATCTCTGATTTGCTTCATATTAGTTGGTTTTTTGGGTATGATTCTTAGTTTTTCCACTTCTATTCTCACATCTCCAGTTCCATATTTTAATATGGTCATTTCAGCCTTGCATCTGTGATTGATTTGTTTTTTAAATTTGTAATATTCATTTACATCCTTCGTGTAATAAGATATATACTGCGAACCATACTTTATATCGATTTCATAAGGCATAGTTATAGGTGTTTTAACATGTTTGGTTCCATCTACAATAGTTACATCTGCAGTTATCGTTTCTTCTGAAATTAGTCTGCCCTTATACAGATAAAACGGCATCATTATGAGAATTACGAACGCAACAATAAAAACACCACATATAATAACTCTGTAAGGGAAAGGCGTCCCCGCCCATTCGTCATCTCCCCATTCATATTCATTATTTTTTCCATTATTCATAAATACTAAGCTGGACTCCACAACTGAATCCCAGTTGTTACCCGTAATGTTTTCCTGAATACCGTAATGAATAGGAAACGTCACTGTTACCAGCTATCCTCTTTTCTTTTATTTTTTACCTATGTTTGTAGTATCCGCTGGCATGTAAAATGTTTCCACCACCTGTTCATTACAAACTTTTCTTGAATGTTTCCAACACCTCTCCTATTCCTTCAGCTGTTGCGTGAGTTGTCGGTACCTTTCTTTGGCTCATATACATACCTCTCTTTAAAACCATTCCATCGAGGTACCAGTATCAATACAGTCTTTGACAATTTTCTTTAATTTTCTCATATTTTTCTCTCCTTAGATTTTTGTTGTTGACGTTTTAACCCTTACAACATACATATTGCGCCATTTAAAAAATCGTCAAAAAGATTGTTAAACTTTTTTAAAAGACCTAAAAAAGATCTGCAAACAGATGCACTGCCAGCAGACCTTTCTTATATCCTATTTTATCTTTTTCATATCCGATTTTGATAAATGTACAACAATCTGCTTATACTGACTTCGAATCAGAGGATTTTTCTTTTCCATAGTTTTCTCTTCAAGATATGACGTTCCCGCTGTTTCTTCAAAAACCTGTAAATGCTGTTCTCCTTCGCTGCTTCCGATATCGAAGCGATCTGTATAAAAGAAAATATTCTTTGTTTTTCCAGACTCATCCTGTACAACCGCCTTAACCCTTGTTCCATTTTCATTCACAATTTTGACGATATTGTATTGATTGTAGGAAATAGTCTGGTATGGAATATCTTTTATTTTCTCCATACTGTATATTGGAAAGCAGATCGCAAGCGCCAGCGCAACCAAACCAACACTTAACGCAGTTGTTATTTTATCTTTTTTGATGATTTTCTTCTTACAAAGCCAAATCACAACGAGTTCAATGATGAGTGCGCCAACCAGTATCTTGCAATATAAAGTTGATGCAAATGCTACAAAATTTTCCATATTCTCCTCCATTCGTAAAGTTTATTTATCTCTTCCATACACACCACGGATTACACGCGGAATCCGCAAACCCGTAATGATTTTCTGGGCCTGTTCTCTGGAGATATTTTCAAGGTTCTGCAGTTCCGGGAAAAAATGTTTTTCGTAAAGCAATACTTTCTCTTCACCAAAATATTGAATCCTTTTCTTTATTAAACGTTTTTGTTTTTCTGTTGGACACATTTCGATCATTTCCTCTCCTTTTTTCTTACTATTTTCTTATCAACGCTTATTTTTTAATGGATTCTGATAAGTTATCTTTTAGGAGAACCAAAAACTCTATTAAATCATCAGTAGAAAATCCCTCTTTGTTACAAGTATTTGTACGTCCAAGATGCTTGTACCAATTAATTATGATTCCGCTACGGAAATGAATAATATAAAATTCATCCTCCTCTTTATACAATAGAAATTCTCCAAGATTCAAATGTTCCCCGCACCCAAGTTCTATTTCAATTTCGCATTACCGCCTTTGCAATGATGCATAAGTGTCTCATCTTTTATATTTTCCAAGTAATGCTCGGATTGCCGATTTGAACAGTAATAAGAAAGATTTGCAATATCCACCTTTCGATGTGAACAATATATGCAACACCTTAAATCGGATTTTATTCTCGCCATTGCGACTACCTCCGCTCACTTCTTTCCTGCTATTTCCTTTCCAACGCCCATTTCTTCGCTCTAGCTTCCGTCAGTGTATGGTACCCGTGTTCCTTCCGCCACAGCGCAAGATCAACCTGCCAGTTTTCCGGAAGCTTATCCATATATTTCAGCAGCATCTCTTTTTCTTTCTTTTCCCTTTCATCAAGGTAATCGAGAGCCTTGTTAAGATACTGGAGTGCTGCCGCGTAATCTACATCGCATCTACCGATCCGCCATGAAGTTACCTTACGGTTTGCAATGGCATACCGGAGACGGACGGAATCGAGGTAGGTAAGGTTTAAAAATTCCCCCTTGAAAACTTCCATGTTTGCGCGTGCTTTCTTTTTGTACGAATTGGTTCTCCAGTCATACCCACTGTCTTCTTTGACTTCTGAAATGAAGTAATGCCGTTCTGTTCCGACATGCTCTGCGGAATACACTTCCCGTCGGTAAGCTTTCTTCTCCGGACTGAATGATTTATGCTCGCAGTAAAATCCATTCTTTCCGTAATAATCTACATTCCATGTCGCATATTCCAAGGCATTTTTTTCGGTAACTTTTCCGTAATCACACAGTCCCATTCCATTTTTAAGAACCTCTGTCTGAGAAGAAAATGTTGGTGGTCCCTGCAGCTCTTTATACTCCTTACGGATGTAGCAGGAAGTTCCGTGTTCTGTGGTTTTCTCATCCTCCCTGTGCTCGATCATCATGCACGGGTAATTCAGATACGAAAACTTCCATACTTCGTCATGGTCAATAAGGTTGACCGGGTATACTTTGGAGTCACTGATGCTTACATCGTGCGTCCGGTTTTTCTCGCCGCGTCCTCTGTCATTGTTGTAGGCCTCATATTTCCGTTTGAAATCATATACATCATCCCTTGTTATCTGTTGCATGGTCAGTACCATATCGCCTTTCTTGATCTCTCCGTCAGAAGAGTCAAGAATATCCTTCCACGAACCGTAGGTATTATCCTCAATCCACCCATCAGCCATGGAAAATACCACATACGGATTCGGTTTTATGACCGAAACCTTCTCCGGGAACCGGATCAGCTTTCCATCATTGATGATTCCCTGCAACAATGCAAAGATAAAGAAACGGGAAATTTTCTCCTCACGGGAAGTCGACTTGTAAGTTTCCTCGGTCTCCTGTGATACTGTTTCTTCCTGCGGTGCAAAGAATATGTTTTCGTCATGGATGTCAATTCGGTCTTCGTCAGTCCAACCCATGTACAGGTTTTCTCCGTCTTTGATAAGGATACCGATGGTATGTCCATGGTATTTCTCGTATTTCTGAAGCATGTTGGCAAATTTTTCGTGGTTCTTATATCCGATACCGCTCCGGCTCACTTTAACAAAGGAGACTGCTTTTTCGCCAGGACAGAACAGGTCGCGCAGATCCTCACGGTTCTTAAGAATATCCTCAAACAACCCCGCATCATCCCCGTCTACGTTATACAATGCCAGGTACTTTCCAAGTTCTTCATCCATGTAGCGGAGTTTCTGGTAAATCACAACCGGGGCATCTGCATCTGCATCTGCATGTTTGCCATTTACAAGTTGTGTGAAATCCACAACCTCGCCCGTAATACACCGGATGGCGTAAATCTGCGTATCCAGCACCGTAAGCTGGTTTTCCAGTTTTTTCTTCTCCTCTTCCAGTTCTGCCTGCTTTTTCTCGATCATTTCCCGGAGCGGGCGGTACTGTTCCATAAGCTGGCGCTTCATTTCTTCCAACTTTTCTTCCTGTTCCTGTTGTAATTTTTTCAGGGCATTCTCCTGCTCTTTTAATTTTTCTTCCTTACTGTATATGTCTTTCTTAACATCTGTGACGGAAGAAAATCCCTGACCTGAAGGAATAATGGATGATGCTGTTTCTCCTGCGATAGAACACATCTGATCTGGTGTATAGTCGGAATAATCCTTATACTCCTCAATGTCAAGAAACTGGCATGGAAGTGTATATGCTTTTTCCGTGTCCGCGCCGGATATTACTGCAAACCGATGCTGATCATCCAGATAGAGAAGATTAAGAGACAGCCCGATGGACTGCAAATACCCTGCCATTTCAAGCAGATCACTCATCCATGAGCCTGTCCGGTCAAGGCTCTTGGAAAGTCCAGGAATCTGGTCCTGCATCTGGTAAAATGCGATCTGGTCGGTATCTTCCCATTTGATATGATGGTAAGCGGCAAGTTCGGGTGACCAGTTTACTTTATGCCACTTCTTGAAATCACCGGATGCATGCCATTCCCTAAGAGCATTGATATCTTTGATATGTACTTTCCCGATTACTGAGAGGTTTCCCATTACATTTTCTCCTTCCTGTCGATCCACATCGATATGAAATCAAGAACAAACGGTGTGACGAGCATGATGAGCGAAACCACTCCTCTTGCATTTAATGTAAAAGGGGTGAAATCACCTTTTCCTTTATAAAATGTGGTTGCACATGCCGTCATGAAAAAACAAATCATGCTTCTAAGAGCTTTTTGTAACATTTCCGGGTCTTCCTCGTGATGTCCGACTATATATTGCACAATTAATCTCAATGCAAAAAAAGCCATCGGGATTGCAAACATTAATTTTGTCATTGTGATGCTCATGTTGCTTTTCTCCTTCCTTATTTTTCAAAATTTGTCCTTACACTTCACATATTGCGCCATATTTAAAATCGTCAAAGGATTTCTGAATTTTTTTACACGCACACAAAAAAAGAACCATCAGCAACTGACAGTTCTTTTTCTCATCTTAAATGAAATCCCTTACACTCATACCCGGCGCATCCCACGGATTTAAAGGGCCATAATCGTGGTTGGTACAACAGGTGTATTCCCGTCCAGACTCCATACAGTTCTGTGGGCTGTCATGGTCCACTTCCCATTGAATTCTCTCTTCTGCTTCTTTTTCCCTTATATCTGCGGCTTTGTGGGACTCTTCCCGAAGAAAGGAAATCCAGAAGGAAAGTTCTGCATCCGTGTATTTCTGCGCCATACGTGTCGTCTCTTCCTTACTGTTGACTCTGACTCCAAGAATTTCCCGTAAAATGAGCGCTCCTTTAAGGATTGTAAGTTTCCGCTGCATCTGCATTGCCTGCATACACTCGGAAAGATTCATCTGCCCGTCAACTTCGTAATGTTCCATGATAGGATTTTTATATTTGTTTTCTTCCATATTTTTCATACTGTATTCTCCCTTCGACATCAATTCTTTGTTTACATTTTTAATATGAGACAAAAAAAAAGAAGACCCCGAAGGATCTTCTTAAATCTCAAATGTCGAAGATGACAACCTTATCATCGCCTCCCCAGTAGCTGCAGTCTCTGGAACACTCCGAGAAGAGTTCCCGAATTGCCGTAAAGTCAGCCGGGACAGCTTTGTAATCTTTTTCATCCTCAAGGTCTTCCTCTTCCATCTCGCCTACCTGCTTATTCGCCGGAATCGCGAGAGCGATCGCATCCTTTTCGTTCCATGCTTTTACCAGGAACTTCGTTGAGGTCGGAACATACTCGATGACATACAGACCGAATGGAACGTCTGGGCACTCTTCCTCATCTTCTGGCTTTTCGATAAAAAATTCCCCGTTTTCTAGGAATCTCCATTCATTCGCATCGCATGTAGCCTGGATTTCCTCATCAGATGCTGTATACATGTAATCGTACCCCTGCTTTTCGTAAAACTGGCAGAGTGCTTCGATTACGGATACTGCGCACTTGCGGTAAGTTTCAAGTTCTTCGTCTGAAACATCCACATCACCGTCAAGCACTACTTCCATGCAGCGTGCAACGCAGTATGCATACCGTGTGTTCTTCTTAAGCTCGAAATGGAATTTTCCACGGAGTTCTTCCGGAAGTTCAAACGGTTCATCCTTAAGCACAGCCAGATCTCCGTAAAAGTCTTTGACTTTTGCAAGTTCCTCCGGTGCAAGCTCTCCGTAAATATTGACGCCGTCTCCCTGGCAGCTGTTTAAGGAAAACTGGATATGAAGATCTGAGTTTGGGAACATGGTCATAAGATCCTGTTCAATCTCGTTTTCCCAGTCAGAAGATCGCATATCATCATCCAGGTACCACTGACGAGCACGCTCCTTTGCGGACTCGTTAAGTTCGGAAAAATCATAAGTGTTGTATTTTCTCTTAATTGTTTTCATGTTCTTTTTCTCCCTTCGATATTAAAAAATGGTTTACATCTTTAATATGAAATGAAAAAAGAGCCCGCTGTATCGCGAACTCTTTCAAAAACACTCTTAATCTTCTTCAATCCCCTGTTTCTCAGCATCCAGCGCCTTATAGTCAAACTTCTGTGTTCCATATGGAATCAGGTTCATGAACTGAATCACCGGCCGGATATCCCCGTTTGCAGAGAAGATATAGTCTTCAAACAGATATGCAGCCCACATACGGTTTTCCTTCTTATTCAGCCCTATCGTAACTGTAAAATTCTGTCCCTTCTTCTGCTGGACTTCGTATCCTGCATCTTCCCCGTATTCCTTTGTTAATTTCTTTACATACTTGTTGTAGTATTTCTTCTGGTTTTTCAGCTTCTTCTTTTCAAGAGCATTGTATTCTTTTTCTGTCATGCTGTATTTGCTGACATCTTCCATCGTATTCACAAACTGGAGACATTCTGCCTTTGTGTTTTTATATTCCCGGCTTCCCCAGGAAGACCAGTCCTCAAATTTACCTTTACTTTTTTTGATCTTTTTGTCTTCCTTCTTATATCCGTATCCATTTGCCTGCATGCTGGCATTGAAATTTTTAAATTCCGGGATATACAGGTAATTTTCCGGCTTGTAGACAGGGATGTATTTGACGATCTCGTTGATATAAGAGCCGGCATCCTTTTTCTCCTCCTGTTCTTCCTTATCCGGGTTCTTTACCGTCAGGTAGATTTCGGAGATCAGGGATTCCATCTTCCTGTCGCTGTCTTCCACTGTGATGTCCTGTCCGTCATCGAACGTCTTATTCTTCTCCCGTGCAATGCTCTCCTTGAATGCCTGGTTAATCACACGGTCATTGATATCATTTCTTGCCGCCTGTGTTGCATCGTAAAACGGTGTGTCGATCGTACGGTCTTTGAATGCATAGCATTCGCAGAAGATATATCCGCCGTTATAAGGGAACACGTACACCGTGGAGAACCTGCTGTCTTTCCCCTTCTTCGTTACGGCAGAGGATCGCTCCGTAATGGAGAACTTCCGCACAGATTCCGTTGTTTCATCAAGGTACGGCACTGTCAGGTCGCACGGCTCTTCTTTTGCGTCAAAGAGCGTATGCAGCGCGTTGCCGCTGTCTGAAAGGATACTCTGCGGCACATCCCCCGTTTCAAGCACCATTGCTTCACACAGGCTCTCGATGTTCCCGATGTCCTTTGCGTAGGCGAAATGCACGATATACACCGGATCGGTATTCTCCTTATTCTCCGAATACTCTGCAAGATATACCGACTCCTTTAACGTGGATGATTTGTTCTGATGGTCTGTGGTGTACTGGCGCATGCGCTCTGGCAGTGTCATCACGGCAACATTGCCATATGCTGTCTTTACCGTTACGTCCGCTACGGAGACAAATTCGTCCATTTTCTGCTTATATTCCGTATCCACGAGATATCTCGGCTCCGTGCTTTCCTCTTCTTTCAGAAACGGGATTTTATCCGCAAATTTTTCCGGAACGCTGCATCCGGTAAGGGATGTGCAGATGATCATGGCCGTCAGTGTTCCCGCTGACATTCTTTTTATCATTCTCCTTGTCATCCGTGAATGGTTTTGTTTTTCTTCTTTTCTCATAAAAAACGCTCTCCTTCTCTTTATGTGGTTTACGGGAAAGATCCTGTTTCCCCTTCACCTTCAATATGCATCCCCGTTTTTCCAGCCAAAAAACACCCCATCAGGAAAATTAATTCCCGTGGGGTGTCTGCTTTTCTTCCGCAATGAGATCGCTGATGTTTTTCTTAAGCCACTCTGTTGTAAGTTTAGCTTTTTTAATTCCATCCACAATCTCATCCAGATCTTCTTCTCCTGCAAGTGGAAGGAACGTATATGCCAGTTCCAGTTCCCCGCCTTTTGGCATACGCCCCGTAATCGACGGGGTGTATGCGCCTTTTGCTTTGCCGGAGACTGTTATTGTTCCATCGTCCAGTGTCAGACTGACATTGTACGATGATGATGAGTATCTGACTCTCCGGATCGGCGG
>ULPD01034469.1_pt1 | contig 10611 bp, 10 predicted proteins | sample 1953161 | NCBI WGS metagenome assembly ULPD01 (sample SAMEA4835619, study PRJEB28245) | human gut metagenome | biome: gut microbiome; material: fecal sample | place: Denmark | collected 2008
TCTCTCGAGTTTTGTTCATGTCAATAATACGCTGATTTGTAGATCCTTTTAATCGAAGACGCAAATCTTTTTGTGCTAAAATAAATGGTCCATCAACGATGACATCTGCATAGTAAAGAATCGAATCTGTCCAGATCGTATGATTATGCCAATCTGGATTGATAAGATCCTCATATAAATATCCAGTATAAATCCAGATATTCTTACGTGGTAATTCAGTTACCACACGTTTCATTAAGCTATAAACAGCTCCCTGGTTATAGATCTCAAAAGGATCTCCTCCAAGAATTGTAAGTCTTCCATCATGATATGGTTCTTTTAACTCATCAATCAAATAATCCTCCGCTTCATGATTGAATGCAAAACCAAATCGTCTATCCCACGTTTGTGGCTGAAAACAACCTTCACAATGATTGGAACATCCAGATACAAAGAGACTTACTCTAAACCCTGGTCCATTTGCAGTATCCATTCTTATAATTTGCCCATAATTCATATTTATACATCCTTTACCCAAACATCAAAGATTTTGCAACGTTTCTTTACCTGTGTACCACTTTTCACAAATCCAAGTTTCGTATATAATTTACATGCCTGAATATTTGATTCCCAGACATACACGCTAACCTGTGTAACACCATGTTTTTGTTTCATCTCTTCAATAGCATACTGAATCATTGCTTTGGATAATCCAGTTCCCTGCATTGATGGATCAACAGCAATTCTATGAAATACTTCGCATTCACATCCAATAAACTCACATGATATGGTACCTACAATTTTACCATCTTTTACAAACATGAAAAGGTTATTCTTTGATGCATCCTCTATTATGGTTTTATAATCCGGATATTTTTCACTCCAGCTGCAATTTGGTGTACAAGATCTTACCCGATGATAGAAGTCATAAAGATTCTTGACTTTATATAAATCGGCAAGTCGCACATCAACACCCATATCAGATAATTGTGAAAGTGCTCCAGTTGATGTTATGATGGATTTTGGTTTCTCTTTTTTTACATCTTTCTTATACATCCAGGTAATATCTTTGATAATCTTAACATCTGTAAGAAGTGGTTCTCGATCAGCTCCTTCAATACAGATCTCGTTGCCTGTAACGAGATACACATTGCATTTACAATTCATGATGAAATTGAAGTAATCTGCAATGGCATTTTCATTCGGTTCATCTGGAAGAACCGGGTAATATTGTCTATTTGCTTGTACAGCTCTCCAGACGGATACTCCAGCTTCTTCGCGGAGAACAACATCTCCTCGGTAAACTTTACTTTTCTCATTCTCTGGAATTTCTCCAAATCGAATGTATAATGGCGTCGTTTCAGTTTTCATTTTTACCTCCGTTTTTAATATCCCTTCCAATATCTTTTGGAAGGGATATGTGCTTGTTTTAGATATCTTCGTTATCATGGAAATCTACGTGCAATACACGTTCTTTGATCTCCTGGGTTCTACCCTGGTTCCAGAACTGAGTTCCTATGTATCCACATGTTCGTCTTGCAACAGACATCTTATTCTGATCTCTGTTTCCACAACATGGACATTCCCAGACAAGTTTTCCTGATGCATCTTCTACGATTTTGATCTCTCCATCGTAACCGCATTCCATACAGTAGTCACTCTTGGAGTTAATCTCTGCATACATGATGTTTTCATAAATGTGTTGTATAATTGCTATTACAGCATCCAGATTTCCTGTCATATCTGGTACTTCCACATAGGAGATTGCACCACCCTGTGAAAGTTCCTGGAACTGACTTTCAAATGTCAGTTTATCAAATGCAGAAATCTTTTCTCTTACATTACAATGGTAAGAGTTTGTGATGTAGTTCTTATCAGTTATTCCTGGAATTACTCCAAATCTCTTCTGCAAACACTTTGCAAACTTGTAAGTGGTTGATTCAATTGGTGTTCCGTATACTGAGTAATCAATATTCTCGGCAGCTTTCCACTCGTTACACTTGTCGTTTAATCTCTGCATAACTTTCATTGCAAATGGTTTACCAACTTTTGGATCTGTATGAGATGCTCCTGTCATATAATTACACATCTCAAATAAACCAGCATATCCAAGTGAAATTGTAGAATACCCGTTATATAACAGCTTATCAATTTTTTCACCTTTATCCAATCTTGCAATTGCTCCATATCTAAATAAAATAGGTGCAATATCAGCAGGTGTTCCAAGAAGACGTTCATGACGACAACGTAATGCACGGTGGCAAAGTTCCAGTCGCTCATCTAAGATCTCCCAGAATTTATCCATATCTTTTCCGGAGCTACAAGCAACATCGACAAGGTTAATTGTGCAAACACCCTGATTGAATCGTCCATAATACTTGTGTTTTCCTTCTTTGAAGTTTCCAGCTTTTGAGATGTTTCCAAATATCTCACTAAACCGATCAGGTGTCAAGAAGCTTCTACAGTTATGAGAATAAATACCGTTTACTGTAAAGTGTTCACTTTCAGTTGTTACATCATAGCTGTATTTATAATCAACATATGGCTGAATTTCTTTAACCATACATTCTCCAGATGAAACAACTGTATTATCATAAAATGTATGATCTTCTTCAAAATGACTAACTTTTTTCTGAGAAACCAGATAAGATACTAATTCTAAAGAAGAATCAAATTCAACTCTATATCTTATCTTCGTTCTATCTTTCTTAGTATATCTATTTTCATAGATAGCTGCATTTAATCCTAAATCCATGACAAGAGCCATTTGTTGTAAAGCAAGCTCTTCATTTGTACTACCAAGTTGAACGTGAAGTGAAGATCCAGAATTATTTACATATCCATCAGCATCTATCATACCAGCTAAGAAACTTAATTTTTCTTCACGAGTAGCATTGAATATAATATTTGGTATATGACGTTCTGATTTTCTGAGTCCTTCAAATAACTCAGTTAATCTTTTACCGAATGCTGTTGAATTATTTACTCTCGTCTCAATGTAATCACCTTTTTTACCTCTATGTCTTTCTTTGTAATATGACAATAATGAAAATTCACTTTCGAAAATTGACATTAATTTTCTAGCGATATCCATTTCGTCCATTCCAAGAGTTACAGAAACTTGACCATCATAGCATCCATCACAGATGATCAAACCAAGTGCCCACATTACATTATCAAATTTAACATCAAAATCTTTTGAATTTAATGCTGCTTCTTCTACATTCTGTCTAAGTATAATATCACCAAATGATAACTCATCTGCTAATACAACACCACGTCCTTCAACTTCAAATGGATGATTATTTGTTACATCAATATATCTTCCACCAGTAAACTTGATCCGATACCAATCAGTTTGAGTATTCCTGATCATACGAAGCTGTTTAACGTATTTCTTTTCTTTATTATCATAAATAGACACACCAGGTGTATCCATATATAAATCTTTTTTGTTTTTCTGAGTTTTCACATAATAAAATTTGCTAAGACGATCCCAAGCTCGTTCAAATGACTCAACAAATCTTGTTCCATGTATCTTGTAATCAATGATTGAATTACCATCGACACATCCCATGCATGGATATACATCTCCACCTTTGTACTGACGCATGATCTTTGCAGAAATATAGTCAGGAACCATTCTCTTTGCAGTACATTTTGCAGCCAATTTTGTAAGCCAGAAGTATTCGCTGTTTTCGTAGACATTATTATCGTCTAATACATAAAGAATCTTTGGAAATGCTGGTGTTACATAAACACCTTTCTCATTCTTGATTCCTTTGATTCTCTGATTCAATACTTCTTCAATCAGTATTGCAAAATCATCTTTGTATTTATCTTCCACTTCATTGATCCAGATAAACATGGATACGAATGGAGTCTGACCGTTTGTTGTCATCAGTGTAAGAATCTGATACTGAATCATCTGTACACCATCTTCGATGATCTGCTTTAATTCCATTTCGACCAGCTTATTGATTATTTTATCATCGATATCTATACCAAGTTTCTTCATATTTTCTTTTTTGCTTTTACGAAGTTTCTGTCTTGATACATCAATGAATGGAACAAGTGCTGCTAAGCTGAATGACTGTCCGCCATACTGGCTACTTGCAACCTGTGCAATTGCCTGTGTAGAAATATTACATGCCGTAGAAAATGACTTCGGTGGTTCAATCATAGTTTCACTGATAACCGTTCCATTCTGAAGCATGTCTTCCAGGTTGATAAGACAGCAGTTATATATGTGCTCGAGGAAGTAATCCATATCATGAAAATGGATAATTCCTTCATCGTGAGCTCTGACAATGTCATCAGGTAATAAGAGATTTCTTGTGATCTCTTTTGAAACTTCGCCAGAGACATAATCACGCTGTACAGATGCAACCTGTGGGTTCTTATTGCTGTTTTCCTGTTTGATATCTTCATTCTCATAATCCACAATAGAAAGTACACGCTTGTCGAACCCGCTCATTTCACGTCTCATATTGTGTTTATATCTGTATTCTGTATAAGCTTTCGCTACTTTATATGCACCCTGTTTCATAATTCCATAGATGACCATATCCTGAATGTCTTCTACTGGTGCATTATATGATAAATTCAAGAGGTATCTCTCAATGTCATCAACAATTGCATTGATCTGTACGTTGTTAAGACGATCTGCTTTCAACTTGAATTCGTTATTTGCTTTTCTAATTGCTTTTGTAATTTTATTTCTTTCATATTTCATTTCCTGACCGCTTCTTCTAATGATCAGTAATGAATCCACACTCTTTGTCATAGTTATTTACTATCCTTTCTAAAAAAATAAAGCCGAGCTCATATTCTCATATCGGCTCACTTAATCAATCGTTTCTTCAAATCTTGATTATGATTCATAGATCATTTACCTGGGTTTAAAGGGGTAAAAAAGAAGAGAACCATGAACTCAGGTTCTCTTCTTTTCATATATAGGGTGTGGTTTTATTAGGTTAATAGGTTCCTAATTTTTTGTTAGTCAACTTTCTTCTTTGACTTCAGGTATTTCGGACATGGAGAAGATACCTTCAATGTCTGATATGCCTTGTGTGAGAATTCATAGTTACCCATAGACTCTTTGGTCTGTGGATTTCTCACTTCGCCTACGCGGCTTCCTGCCTCTACTGCACTTAAATACAGAGATGCTTTCAGGGTCTCTTTCTGAAGCAGATCAAACTTGTTTCCTGCGTTCATGTACTCATACATTGCAGCTGCAAAGAACTCATACAGACCATCTACGTTGTCGATGGTAAACTCTTTGCCCAGAACAACCTCTGAATCCTTCTTGTCCATGCCAGCTTTCTCCAGCACCTTCTTTAAGAACTTACGGAATCCCTCGCTTACTGCGACATCAGTAATCTTAACCAGCTCTTCACCTGAAGACTCTGCTACTGCTTCCGTAAATGTCGGATCGTTCACCATTGCTTTCATAAGACGATTGAATGCCTTCTTTGAAAACCGGTTAGGTGTATTTCCTTTCTGCTTGATTTCTTCCAGCACTGTTCCTACGCTTTCTACTGCCATTTTTTAGTTCCTCCTTTTTTGCTTTGATGAAGAAGCACTCCATATTGAATGCTTCCGGATTGTACTTTTTCATACAATCGCTCCTTTTTTAATTAGTAGTTACGTTTGTTGCTTTTTATCATTAACTCCGGTGACGATATATAATCGTGCCGGTGGTTAAATCATACGGTGATACATTAATTGTAACTTTGTCATCGACAAGAACCCGTATGTAATTCATACGGAGTTTTCCCGTAAGATGACAATTGATATCATGGATTACGGTATCTCCATCTTTACCAGTTGTTTCGACTCTAACCGTATAGATATTTCGATTATGAGCAGTCACAACCCCTTCGAGTTCGATTAAATCACTCTTCGCCATTTTCCATTATCTCTCCTTTTAAAAATTCAATTGATCTCCATAACAGGCAAAGCAAAGCCTGTATCCTTTACGATCTTTATTACCTGATCTGTAACTACAAATCTCGGATTTAATGTGGAAATCATGTACAATTTCTGGTTACTAAGATCTACGTCATCGACAGTAATACCTTTCTCACCAGTATATACAGAGTTTGTGAAATGACACGCTTTAAACTCTTCAAATTCATTCCGTTCAGAATCCAGACGGATATTGATATCTTTCGGTTTATCCCCTCTGAGTTTTGCACGTCTTTTGATTTCATCCTCTGGTAAATCACAAAAGATTACCAAAGTCTCTAACTCCGGATGATCTTTAATCATCTGCAAATATGCATTCGGATTTAATGTGTATGTGTATACTGGATTTGGAAGACCGTGCATGGTTGCGCAGTATCTGTATCCAGTCTTTTCCTGATATGCATATGCAAGAAGTTCTGACTTATTTGTCATGATTTCATCCATCTTTTTATCATCAACAAACCAGTGTTCAACACCATCATACTCATTATCCCGAATTGGTCGGGTTGAATATGATACAATCGGTTGGATGCTGAATGCTTCAAGAAGCACTTTGGATATGGTATCTTTTGAAGTTGCCGTTTTTCCCATTGGTATAATGAGTTTTGGTAATTTCTTTACTTCAGTCATGATTTACGCCTTTCCAGTGGATACAAAAACACCACGATTATTGGTTCCGAGGTCATCTACTTTAACAACCTTAAGATTCGGTTGATGTTCAATAATTCTAACCTGAACGATACAATCATCAAACTGAAGCGTAGTATCTTCCGATGCATACACAGGCATACCCAAAATACTTTTGTCACCACAGAAAGTTCCATCTGTAGTGCCAGTAAAGTTTGTCTGTATAATTCCCCAGCGTTTAGATATTCTGGATCTAGGACAAAGTAATGCTTCGTATTCCTCAGGCAATTCAATTGACACACCAAGTGGGAGGATGATTGCAATTTCACCAGCTTTCAAATTAATAGTTTTTGATATCTGGAGATCAATACAATCTGCTTTTTTGGCACATACCGCACGCTCTGATTTATCATCATGGTATTTAATTTTTAATATCTCCATGTTTCCTCCTTCTAATCAATAATGATTCCATGGTCTTCCTATGCCTTTCCGCTGGTTCCAAAACCACCACGGTTATCATTACCAAGAGATTCTACTTCCTTGATATCAAGATCTGGCTGATGTTTGATAATTCTAAACTGGCAAATACGATCACCTTTTTCGATGATTGCTTCACGGGTTGCATATACTGGCATCATCCAAACATCATCATCACCGCAGTAGCTCTCATCGATAATACCGATACCATTTGTCTGGATGATTCCCCAATTTTTGAATGTTGATGAACGCGGTACAAGAAGTGCTTCATACCCTTCTGGTACTTCGATAGAAACGCCAAGTCTGATGGCTCTGAAATCACCTTTAAACAAGCAGACTCTTTCAGCCGCTCTAAGATCGATCCAATCTCCTTTTTCGATTTCTGCAAGCTTTGGAAGATCCGGATCATGATATTTCACTTTTAATGTTTCCACTTGTATTTCCTCCTTATTAATAGATTTCATTTCGATAACGTTCCAAATCATTATTTGCATATTCTAATTGCTTAATAGTTGGAACGTAGTAGATATTCCCATCTCTTTCTATTTCATTAAGAGTTTTCAATGAGTTTATCATATTCTTTCGCTGCTTCTTTGAAAGGTTATCTGCAGAAAGAGCATTCATTACTTCACTCTTCATAGATTCAAATATATGAACATCATCGCTTACGATAAGAGACATATATGCATCCTGATATTTATTCTGGATGTAGATATTCTCATATACTTCAACGAGATATAATTCCTGATAAGACTTCGTATCTTTTACAGATTCCTTTTTTGCTTTTGCAATGTAGCACTCATCTGTGGGATTTGAATCTTTGTACGCTCTCAAATAATCTTCTATTACAGATTTCTTATGATGAAACGCTGTAACGTGTCCTTCGATGAGTGCTATATATACAGACTTCATAATTACGATGCAAGTGTTTCGGAGGTCTGCTTAGCAAACTGAAACACATTCTTCATTTTTGACAGCGTATTTGGTGAACATCGATACTTGACTGCATCGATGCTAAGTAACGATACAATCAGCTCCATAATAAATGAAGCAATCACCCGAATGATTGGCTTTAATTGACCTAATAATTGAAGCAGCTGATCTAACCAATTTCCTTCGAGTTTTGCAATTGTAGATTCTCTTAATTTTGCTTTGGATGGAAGATACAAATCATTGTGTTTCTTCATCCGCTTATAAGCTCGTTTTTGTTCCTTCCTTTGTTCACGTTTCACCTCCTCCTGCATGAGAAAGATCTCTTCTGTTAATGTCTTATATTTTTCATCTAAGACATTTCCGACTAAGATTAAGAGATCCTGTTTTTCTTTCTCTTCTCTGTCTTTCTGTTTCTTCTTCTTACTCACACTATCATTCCTCCTATGAGTCTTTTATTTTTCTGCTTCAGAAAAATAATATATAAATGAAATCATTCTTCGACCCAAGGCATTTCCCTGGGATCATAGAAAAATTGATTTTGCATTATTCCTTAATGAGAGGTTTTCTTTGTTTTGAATAACGATTACGATTATATATTATCATTTAGATTCAAAAGATATACTGCCATAAGAAAGGAGGTATATGATATGGCAAGAAAATGGTACGCAGTAGTACGTGGTCGAAAAACTGGGATATTCCGATCATATCCGGAATGTCGTGAACAGATTCAAGGATATAAAGGAGCAGTTTACAAAGGTTTTCTAACGGAAGCAGAGGCACGCGAATACTACTATCAAAATGTCCAGATATTAAATAGGGACGATCTTCCTATAGCAATAATGTCTGGACGATACAATTTTTATGCAATTCGAAAGGGGTTATCGCCTGGTATTTATCAAAAGTGGGAAGATTGTAAAAAGAACATCGGTGATCCGAAGACTGCAGAGTGGAAAGGATTTGTTTTAAAGTCTGATGCAGAGATGTATATGAAAGGAACAGATCTTACACATAAAGGAAAATATTATGCGGTGCGTGTTGGTGATCGAACTGGTGTATTTTCATCATGGACAGACTGTAAGGATGCTATCGGAAATGCAAAATATTCTGTATACAAGTCATTTCCAACACTTGATGATGCATGGGCTTGGTTTAATAGTGATGATCCAAAATTTGATGCTGCAGACAGTGATAGATCACTGAAGAAGTATTATGTCATTCGTGAAGGTAAAAGACCTGGAATCTATACAACATGGGAGGAATGTAAGCAAAATCTTGGTAAGTGGGAAATTGCAAAATTCAAAGGTTTCAATAATTATGAAGATGCACTTGAGTACATGAAAATCCAGGATAAACCAATCAAATCGCATTACAAGTATTATGCAGTATTCAGGGGTGATCAACCAGGTGTATATGAATCATGGGATGAATGTAAAGAAGCAATCGGTGATATCAGAAATGCACTTTTCCGTGGATTTGATAATAAGGATGATGCAGATCAGTTTGCAAAGAATGGTTATATTACATTCCAGAAAGATAGTGATGAAAAATCTAATAAGAAAGGGGGTAAGAAAAGTAAGAAAAAGTATTATGCTGTAAAGAAAGGTAGAGAAGTTGGAATCTTTAATTCATGGGATGAATGTAAACGTTTAGTTATGGGATTTCCAGGTGCATTATACAGAGGATTTGAGAATATTGACGATGCTTCAGATTGGATGGGTGAGTGTCAAAGTAAAAATAATTCACAGAAAGAATCTATCGTTGATGTTATGGATGGTAAACCATATGCATTTGTTGATGGCTCATATTTGGAAACGAAGAAGCAGTACGGGTATGGTGGATTCTTGGTTTATGGAGAAGATAAACATATTATCTTTGGGCGTGGTCAAGATCCACTATTTGCAAGTATGCGAAATGTTGGCGGTGAACTTTGTGGTGCACTTGAAGCAGCCAAAATGGCAATTGCTCTTGAACTTAAAGAAATCTGGATCATTTATGATTACATCGGAATTGAACGCTTCGTCACTGGTGATTGGAAACCAACTGGACCAGCTACACAAAAGTATGCAGATGAAATGAAAGAGTTACAAGAGTTCATTGATGTACATTTCTTGAAAGTTCGTGGTCATTCAGGAGTTGATGGAAATGAACGTGCTGACTACTTAGCAAAAGTTGCTGCTGGTGTATTACCAGGATATGATAAGATATTTCAGGAAACGAAGGATCAATGAATATAGATAAATGGGTTGTAAATTATTGAATACAACCCATTTATTTTTTTTATATATTTTTCTATATTTACACAACCTTATAATAAACAATCCGCGGAGCGGAAATATCTTGAGCGAAGCGGACCAGAACTTTGGTGCTAAATAAGAATAAATAAAAGCAAAAGACAAATCAACAAAGACCATTTCTAAAAAGAAATTCCAAAAGAAAAAACAAAATAGACAAAAAAAGATAAAAGAAAAGAAATAAATAAACACAAAAAGAAATCCCCTGATAATAAATAACCCTACCGTCCCGATAATGCTAAACCCAGAAACAAAAATGATGAGCAAAAAAGGGCAGTTGAAATTCCTACGGAATTTCGTACGTTTAAGATGGCGTTAGACAGATTTAAAATTT
>ULPD01050187.1_pt1 | contig 10609 bp, 6 predicted proteins | sample 1953161 | NCBI WGS metagenome assembly ULPD01 (sample SAMEA4835619, study PRJEB28245) | human gut metagenome | biome: gut microbiome; material: fecal sample | place: Denmark | collected 2008
GGTGATTAGGTCAAATCAACCAATTAATGTATCAGGAAGCCAGATTGTGGTTAGTCGTGCTTTAGACTGTCCAGAACCTGTACTAAGCGATTGTAGCTTCAGTAACTCTGTTATCACAAAGCAATGGAAAGATGCTGATACCAAAGAGACTGTAACGAAAACATATGTATATGGTAAAGCCACTTTAAAAGAAGATTTAACGATTGCAAGTGGGGAAAGCATTGAATTTGAGAGTGGCGCGAGTATTACTAATCCGGAGAAACTCACTTTGGCAGATGGTGCGAGCCTTTTGGTAGATGGAGAAGAGCATACACATAACAAAGACGGTGATGTTACATACACTTGGAAAGATGACAAGGAACATATAAAAAACGTGGCATGCAAGGACTGTCCGATCGGATATGTGACGAAAGAAACGGAATCTCACAGCATTGGCGAGAATGGTTTCTGTGCCTGTAATGAGGTATACCAGCCGGCAAAGCTTACCACAGACAAGTATGATATAGATGGGGACGATAGCAAGGATGCGGTTTACGAAATCAGTAATGCAGGTCAGCTTTACTGGTTTGCCGGACTTGTAAATGGTACACTTTCGGGCGAGACGCAGAATAAATCAGCCAATGCAGTCCTGACCGCGGATATTGTTGTGAATGAAAATGTTCTGAAGTCGGATGGAACAGTAAATGAGGGAACATTTAAGGAATGGACACCGATTGGAATATATTTTTATAAATCATATGGGGGAATATTTGATGGACAAAACCACACGATCAGTGGATTATATTTCAGTCAAGGAGACAAAATGTATTTAGGGTTGTTCGGCATTAACGCTGGTAAGATTTCTAATGTAGGCATTTTGGACTCTTATTTCTGTGGTAAAGTATCTGTAGGAGGAGTGTGTGGATATAATTTTGAAGGAACCATCACAAACTGTTATAACGCAGGGAGCGTCAGTGGTACAGAGAATTATGTAGGAGGCGTGAGTGGAGATAATTCTCAAGGAATCATCACAAACTGCTATAATGTCGGTAGTGTTAGTGGTGCAGAAAACTGCTATGTAGGAGGTGTGAGTGGAGAAAATTATAACGGAACTATCGCAAACTGCTATAATGCCGGTAGTGTTAGTGGTACAGAGAATTATGTAGGGGGTGTGAGTGGAGAAAATGATAACGGAACCATCACAAACTGTTATTATGACAGTACCATTTATACAGGAAATGCGATAGGCGATGATACGGGAACAACTACAAAAGTCGAAGGCAAAACGACAGATGAGTTTAAGACCGGCGAAGTTGCGTATCTCTTGCAGCTTGACCAGTCCGAAGAAGTTTGGGGACAAACCATCGGAAAAGACACTTATCCGACTTTAGGTGGAGCCAAAGTTTACAAGAATGCTACTTATAACGGATGTAAGGGCAAACCTGGGGATGCAGTATCCTATGCGTATTCCAATACAGAGAAGAATACCTATGGTGACCATCCGGATGCGGATAATGATGGGAAATGTGATGACTGCGGTCAGTATATTGACGGCATCGGCGCCAAGCTCGCTGGGTATTCCTTAAGTCTTACCGGTAATATCGGCGTCAATTTCTATATGGAGTTGTCGAATGACGTTGTCAATGACGAATCCGCATATATGAATTTTACCTTGCCAAATGGTACGACATCAAAGGTATATGTAAGTGGAACGCATGAAGACGGTTCGACCGCTACAACCGATACAACGGTAAAGGATGGTGTGACGTATTATGTCTTTACCTGTGAAGTTGCTGCCAAAGAAATGACTTCAGATATTCAGGCGCAGATGATTGGTAACAATGGTGAAAAGAAGGGAACCGTGCATACATACACGGTAAAAGAATATGCAGATTATATACTGTCACATATGTCTGCAGATGAAAGTCTCACCAGTAGAGCAACAATACAGTTGGTAAAGGGTATGTTAAACTATGGTGGTGCAGCGCAGAAATATTTTGGATATAAGACAGATAAGCTTGCGTCAGATGGCTTGACTCTGACAGGAGCAGTGTTTAATGATACAAGCATTATAAATAATATAACGAATGATGCAAATAAAGCTTCTGTTACGCATGATAACGCTAAAGTTACATTTAAATCCGCGTATTTATCATTGAATTCTACGACAGATCTATGTGTTTATGTGCAGTTTGCGGATGATGTGACAGTGAAGGAAGATATGTTTGCAATTTGGTGTAATACAGATCAAATATCAAAGGATCAGTATGAGGTAACAAAAGTCAATGAAGAGAACTGTTATAAGATAACATTACACGGAGTGAAAGCAAGTCAGTTGAATGAGAAGTATGCTTTTTATGTGGAGTTGTCTGATACGGAATATGCGGAGCTTGCATATTATGGCACGAACAGTTATGCATACACTGTCATGAGCAGTGCGTGTGATAATATAAATAATATTGAATCACTCAGAGAAGTTGTCAAGGCACTTTATGCATATGGTGTCTGTGCAGAAGAATATGAAAACTACAAAAACGATGGTAATAATTAAAGGAGGTAAAAGAACATGAAAGAAAGATACGAAACACCGGAGATGGAGATTGTAGAATTTGAAACAGAGGATATTATTACGGCCAGTAATGATCTCCCACCAATGGGTATTGATACTCCATAAAAGGATTATGTTGTAGAATAATGCACTTAAAATGTCAGGCAGACTTGACTGTCTGGCATTTTTTGCATAAGAAACGGAATGTTACGGAAACGGGAGATGCCTTGAACAGCCTTGTTTTTCTTGTGGTTACAGGCGTTGTATGGTAAGCTTACTATAATAGTGCTTATGGCTAAAATGAGCAGAGGTGTAGAGATGAAAAATAAGAGAAAGATACTGCTGGTATCAGGAATTGGAATTGTCATTATGGCAATCGCTATTGGAGTGACGATTGCGGTAAGCCGTCCGGGTACTATGAAGAATAGCCGTCAGGCTGCATCAGGGCAGGCTACATCAACCACGCAGAGTGATAGTGGTACGCATGGAAAAAAGGCATCACGGGAGCAGGCAGAGTCCAAAGGGAAAAAGAATGATTTGAAATCGCCGGACCAAAAGAATACAACAGGTGCAGACAGCAAAGCGAAAGCAGCTAAAAAGCCCTCACATTCGGAAAATCAGGAGCCATCGGATTCTAAAGCGAATACAACAAAACAGGAGGATCAGCCGGAGAATCCAGATCGCGATCAAAGCAATGATGGCAATGGTAAAGATTCCGCTACAGGGTCAGATCAGACAACGAATAACAATAAGAAACCGGGAATCATGTACTGGAATTGGCACTCCATTCATGATGGATATGAGACATACTGGAAAGGTGTTTTAAGCCATGATCTTGCTGTGAATCCTGCTTATGAAGAAGCCGGAACGTTTGGAAGAGAGATAGCAGGAATCGGAAAGGATGTCCTGTGCATTTCAAGAAAAAGCCCGGTGGCACTGGTAGTAGATAATCAGTCCTTAACCGGTTTCCGGTGGTTTCCAATTGACAAAGATTTAAGCTATAACGATGTGGTACGCCGGATGTATGACTGCCTGTATGAAATGAATATTCCATGTGATGTGATAGATATTCATCAGATGGAAGAACGATTTGATCAGGAGGATAAGCCATATCAGATGATCGTCACTCCGGTGTTATACAGTGTTTCAGATACCTTTGTACAGAAACTAAAGAAGTATGTACAGTCAGGGGGTGTGCTTGTCAGCTCCTTTAAGTCCTTTGTGGCAGATCGTCATTTAAGCGTGTATCCGGATGCGCAGCCTCATGGTATGACCGAGTGCTTTGGTATGAGCTATAACCAGTTTACTGAGCCGGGTCGGATCAAGGTTGCCGGAGAGCAGGTTTTATATTTTGCAGAATTGCTAAAACCGGACAGTGCTCAGGTAATGGAACAATATGAGCATAAATACTGGGGAAAATATGCGGCGATCACAAAGAATTCTTTTGGTCAGGGATATGGATATTATGTCGGTTGCTATGTGACAAAGGACAAACTGAAAGAAATATTGAAGGACGCCATAGTATGTGCCCACATTGATAATTATTTCGAGGATAATATTATGTGGCCGGTGATCGTTCGCAGTGGGATCAATGATAAACATGAGAAAATCCACTATATTCTTCACTACAGCGAAGATGAGAAAGAGATTCCATGTCCTTTTGAAATGGTGGAAGATATTCTTACCGGACAGTGTTATAAAAAGGAGCAGAGTCTGCCGTTGAAAGACTGGGGCGTTATGGTTTTGCGGGAGAAGGAAGGAGGAAAAGAATGAAGCTGACCTATGTAGAAAGTGTTGGAATAAAAAAGCTTGAACAATATGAAAAGACAGTGGAATTTGTTGATGATGACGGTGTGGAGGATCAGGTGATAAACGTTTATCCGCGGGTGAAATACCAGAGCTTTGAAGGATTTGGTGGAGCTATTACGGATGCGGCAGGTTATGTGTTTCAGCAGCTGGATCCGGAGCAGCAAGAAAGACTTCTTACGATGTATTTTCATCCGGACCATATGAATTACCGGAAGGTGAGGATCCATATGGACAGCTGTGATTTTTCAACACATTTGTATTCTGCCATAAGTGATCCGCAGGATCAGGATCTGGAGTCATTTGATTTTTCAGACACAGAGAAATATATTCTTCCGCTTCTTGCTGAGGCGCAGAAGATGGCACAAAAGCCATTAAAGATCATGTTGTCTCCGTGGTCACCTCCTGAGTTTATGAAGACAAATGATTCCCGAAAAAATGGTGGAAGCTTAAAAAAGGAATATTATCCGTTATGGGCAAAATGTATCTGCCGTTATATCACCGAGTTTGAAAAACGCGGCTATGAGGTGGAGCGTATATCAATACAAAATGAACCGAAGGCTGTCCAGCTCTGGGACTCCTGCGTGTATTCTGCAGAGCAGGAAAAAGAATTTCTTACCGATCATTTATACCCGGCGATGAAGCAGGCCGGTCTGGAGCATGTAGAGATCTTTATATGGGATCACAACAAGGAACGTGTTTTTGAAAGAGCCTGCGATCTGATCGATGCGACGACAGATGGCATGATTGCCGGAACGGCATTTCATTGGTACAGTGGAGATCATTTTGAGGCGCTTAATCTGGTACGACAGCAGTTTCCGGATAAAAAGCTTATTTTGTCCGAAAGCTGCCTGGAATACAACAAGTTTGATTCTGCTGCAGAAGCGGTCAATGCCGGTCGACTTGCTCATGATATGATTGGAAATTTGAATCATGGTCTGAATGCATTTTATGACTGGAATATCCTCTTAAATAAAGAGGGGGGACCAAATCATGTGGGAAACTATTGTGATGCACCGTTTTTGTTTGATGAGGACCGCAAGGAATTGCTGCAGAGGATGAGTGCGGATTACTACTGGCATTTTGCGCATTTTATCCAACCGGGTGCAGTGCGTCTTGGCTTTAGCAGATATACCGATGAGATAGATGTCACTGCATGGGAAAATCCGGAAGGCCGGATCGTATTGATCCTGTTAAACCGTGGAGATGAATCAATACCGGCTCATATACGGATTTCCGGAAAAGAAACAGAAATTGTTCTGTCTGCCCACAGTATAGTCAGTGGTGTGATCAGTGGGGAGTAGATGCATTGATCATTATTATGCAGCCGAAATGACTCGTTTTGAGAAGATACCGAGAGTACATTTTTTATGAAATGGAGGAAACAAATATGCTTAGAAATCCAATATTAAAAGGTTTTAATCCGGATCCTTGTATCTGTCGGAAAGGGGAAGATTATTATATTGCCGTATCTACCTTTGAATGGTTTCCGGGGATCCCGATCTATCATTCTCGCGATATGAAAAACTGGGAGCTTTATACTCATGTTCTGACAGATGACAGCAATCCGGATCTAAAAAAACTTCCATCTGCGAAAGGCATTTGGGCACCATGTCTGACTTACTGCGAGGCAGAGGATATGTTTTATGTGATCTATGGTGTGATGAATTCCATGAATGCCCGTTATTTTGACGTGGATAATTTTCTGATCACCGCGAAGGATATTAAGGGACCATGGAGTGAGCCTGTATATTTGCATTCCTCCGGTTTCGACGCATCTATTCTTCACGACGATGATGGGCGAAAATATATTGTATCTTTGGATTGGGAGACAAGAGAAGGCTATGAGAAGCCGGGAGTGATCGCTGTTTCTGAGTATGATCCGGAGAAAAAGGAGATCATTGGATACCCAAAACGGATCTGGAAGGGTGGAACAGACAGGGGCTGTATTGAAGCACCACATCTGACCAAACGAAACGGATATTATTATATTATGTGTGCCGAGGGAGGAACCGGATATAATCATTGCGTAACCATGGGGCGTTCCCAAAATGTATGGGGACCTTATGAAGGAGATCCACAGAATCCGATCGTTACGTCTAATCCGATAGAGTCCAATGAAAGACATGATCCGGATCATTTAAAGCCAAAGTATTTCAACCCGGATGTGGTATTGCAGAAGGCTGGTCATGGAAGCTATGTGGAGACGCAGCTTGGAGAGGTATATTTGGTACATCTTTGCTCCAGACCATTCCGCCCGGAGCTTCGCTGTACGCTTGGCAGGGAGACTGCCATCCAGAAAATGAAATGGACCGAGGATGGCTGGCTTCGCATGGCAGACGGAAGCAATATAGCTAAGGAATATTGCGAAGAAAGTGAATTGCCGGAATATAAGGTGTCCGAAATACCGGACTTTGATGATTTTGACGGAACGGAGCTTGGCAACTTTTATTATGCACCTCGTCTCATGCCTCAGAGCTTTGCAGATATTCATGCCAGAAAAGGATATGTCCGATTAAGGGGACAGGAGTCAAGAACTTCTCTAAATAAGGTGAGTATTCTGGCAAGGAAACTCACAAGTGTTTATGCAACGATAACGACAAAGATGGAGTTTGTACCGGAGGTACATCAACATTCGGCAGGTCTTATCATTTATTATGATAATATGAATTATATCAATCTGCGGAAATATTACAGCGAAACGCTGGGACAGAGTGCAATTTCCATTATCGCTCTGGAAAATGGAGAGAAGACAGAATTTGTCAATACAAGAAAAGCAGTGGATGATGTACCGATCTATTTTCGATTGGAAATCCGAGGAAAACATTCGCAGTTTTACTGGGGATATGACGGTGAACATTATGAAAAGATCGGCATTCCATTTGATACCACAAAGTTTTCTGACGAGTATTGTAAATATGGAGAGTTTACCGGAACAATGGTGGGCATCACCTGTGCGGATCGTGTGAAACATAAGCATTACGCCGATTTTGATTTCTTGGAATATGTGGCAAAGGAAGACAGCCCGGTGGAGTAGAAATACTTTATATATTTAATGATGGCAGTGATTCAGCGCTTTAATTATGTGCCTTGCCATACGATTAGTCATGGATGATGATCGATTATGGTGTCATCATCCACGACAGCATTTTTTGATGTGATGTCGGATCTGATTAATCGTATGACGGCAAAGCATTGGTAAAAATGATTATGAGATAATCTTATTCTATAGTTATCTTACTTTTTTCAAAGGCCTTGATCAGTATAGTGCCAAGGATCAGACCAACGATTCCTTGAATGGCATTGGCCGGGATGTTGACTGCAGAAGCAATAAAGCCATACATAAACCCCTCAAATACATAATAACCAAGTACCATTATGATCTCAGCTAAGATACCGCTGACAATGCGTGCAGGAAGATTATGACCTAAAGATTTGCGTATCAACTTAAAGGTATAGCAGGCGATCAGAGCCATAAGACCTTTAATAATAAAGGTGGCCGGGGCATAGACAAGATAACCGGATAATAGATCGGCTAATCCGGAACCAAGACCGGCTGCAACAAAACCGTATACCGGAGATAACATCCAGCCACAAAGCAATACGATGCAGTCACCAATATTTAAGTAGCCCTTTAAGGGTGATGGGAATTTGATGATCATTGTTGCAACGCAGGCGAGTGCTGCGAAGAGTGCTGCGGTTACTAATTTCTTTGTTTTCGTTTCCATAATTTTTACTCCTTTGTTTTTATTCATGTGACAGTATACAATAAAATTGACCGAATAACAATATAAAGCAGAGAACTCTGAAATCGAAAGTCAATTGACAAGTACGCATTTCAGGATATAATGTAATAGGATTGTTTGTGTTGGAATGGAGGATATATATATGGACAAGTTGTACATGGTCATATTATTGTTAACAATAATTCCTATATTGATTTGTATAAAATATGCCAGAAAGGTAAAAAGTGATGTGGCAGATTCTATTACCAGATGTTTGTTCTTTGTGACGATCACGATAATTGGCAATATCGTATTTGCTTTTTCGCAGTATCAGCTGGTGGCATATTTTATGGAAAGTGTTTATTTGTTTTTCTTTGATCTGGTGTTGATATACATATTACAGTATTCCCAACAATATACAAGGGTATTTAATGAAGTGTCCGCATTTCGAATCGGATGCTTTATTGTTGCGTATTTGGATGGGATTTCTTTGCTCTTAAATACATTCTTTCACCATGTCTTTACGTTAAAAAAGGTAAGCTATATAGGGATTCAAATGCATTGTATTAGCAGCAAAACTATTTTTTATGATTTGCATTATGTTTTTGTGTATTGTTTGATGTTTTGCGTGATTGCATCTTTTCTTACAAAGATCATGCGTATTTCGAGCTTTTATCGTACGAAATATATTCCGATCTTTGTAGTCCTTTGCGTGATCATGGCATTGAACATAGCGTGCAATGTTTCCGGTTTTCCGTTGGATCTGTCACTTCCATTTTATGTTTTTGCGGCAATTTTGATATGTTATCTGACCCTGTATCGGGCGCCGAGGGAATTGATCGAAAAGACGTTGTCTTTCGTTGTAACTAAAATGAATAATGCGGTAGTTTGTTTTGATATCAATCAAGAATGTGCCTATGCAAATGACCATTTTCGCAGTATGCTCTCATCTACAAATGATGATTTTTCAAAAATTACACAGCTGATATGCCGTTGGATCAACGAGAATGATTTTCAAGATCAAAATAGTGTGGAGACGAGTAGTCAATGGGTTATTGACGGTGTGACGCATTATTTTGATATTGAATACCGAAAAATATTTGCAAAAAAAGGGGAGTATATCGGATTCTTCTTGAATTTTATAGACACTACGGAAAAACGACTTGCCTTTGAAAAAGAAAAATTTTTGGCAACGCATGATGCTTTGACCGGATTATATAATCAAAGTTATTTTGCAACAAAGGTGTCAGAGGCCTTGCAGCAAACGCCGGATGTGGATTGGCTGCTGCTTTGTTCTAATATTAAGGACTTTAAGTTGATCAATGATCTCTTTGGTCTGGAAAAAGGAAATGAAGTGTTAAAGATGGAGGCTGATCTTCTGAAAAAATACTGCGGTAAAAACGCTGTCTATGGAAGGATCGGTGGTGATAAATTTGCAGTATGTATTCCAAAGGATCAATTTCTAGAGCAGAAGATTATGCAAGTGATACAAGATATGGGCCAGACTTTTAATAATAATATGTATCATATGCATATATATATCGGTGTCTATGAAATAACAGATAGAGACGAAGATGTTTCGATCATGTGTGATAAAGCAAATATTGCTATTAAAACCTTGCGCGATAATTATGACAGATCAATTGCATATTATAGCGATACAATATTGGACAAGACGATTAAGGAAAAGCAGCTTGTGGGAGATTTTGATGAGGCGATTGAACAAAAACAGTTTTGTATGTATTTACAGCCTCAGATGACATCGGATGGTAAAATGATCGGTGCAGAAGCTCTGGTGAGATGGCAGCATCCAAAACGCGGACTGATCTTCCCGGGTGACTTTATTGAAATTTTTGAGCGAACAGGACTTATTTACCGTCTTGATCGATTTATATGGGAGCTTGCTGTACAACAATTGGCAAAGTGGCAGAAAGAGGGACGTGATGAGCTATACATATCTGTAAATATTTCGACCAAAGATTTTCAGTATATGGACGTTTATCAGACGATCACATCTCTTGTGGAACGGTATGGCATTATTCCATCTACTTTGAAGTTGGAGATTACAGAGACGGCGATCATGATGGGAAATGCCGGAGAACTTGAAACTATTGGCCGTTTTAGAAACTATGGTTTTGAAGTGGAGATTGATGACTTTGGCAGTGGATATTCGTCCCTCAATACATTAAAGGATATAGACGTTGATGTGTTAAAGATCGATATGGGCTTTTTGAGGACAACCAGATCGGAGCGATTAGAAAGAAGTATGTCAATCTTAAATATGATCATTTCGCTAAGTAAAATCCTTGGTTTGTCCGTGGTGACAGAAGGTGTGGAGACAAAAGAACAGGTCAGTCGTCTCTCGCAAATGGGATGTGGAGTGTATCAAGGGTATTATTTTTCCAAGCCAATCCCAGTCCATGAATTTGAGGAGCGGTATATGTAAATTAACTGAAACTTCCCATATCGGAAGTTCTTGTCCGAACCGCATATTGCTTATTATGTCGGCAATAAATAGAATATTTTGCAGTCGACAAACTAAATTGTTCTG
>ULPD01050276.1_pt1 | contig 10602 bp, 4 predicted proteins | sample 1953161 | NCBI WGS metagenome assembly ULPD01 (sample SAMEA4835619, study PRJEB28245) | human gut metagenome | biome: gut microbiome; material: fecal sample | place: Denmark | collected 2008
GATTCGTCTTCGACAGTGATTGGTTGAACTCCGTCACCCGCTCGATACGCACCAACAGGTCCGCATTCGGAATCACCGAACGGTTGATGTCTTCCATGACACCGGTAACCATGACACTCGTCGAGTCGCTAATGCGCAAGCTCTTCCCGATCGGATCGTCATTGCCGAACACCTTACGGGCAAAGCTTTCCGAAACGACCGCGCTATAAGGATCTTCCAAAAGCCGGTCGCGGTCGCCATCGAGTATCTTGAATGAAAAGAGGCCGAAAAACGTCGAATCCGCATATACGAGATCGGCAGTCAACTTCTTGTCTCCATAAAAAATTTGTTTACTCTTCCCTTGATCCGTGATGACCGGACAGACTTTCTCGATCTCCGGATACCGCTCTTCCAGCCAATAGGAAACCGGGACACCCGATTCCAAAAACTCTTCATTGCCGATGGCAACGATCCGGTTGTAATTCGCCTGTTGTTTGTCGATATTCAATTCCCGTTCCACATACACCGCAATCAGGATCACGAACATCAGCGAAACAGACAGCCCGAAGACGTCGATCGCCGTATACCCCTTGTTCCGGCTCAGGAATTTCAGAAAAGATTTTATATTTAACAGATTATTCATAGTGTATTCCATTTATAATTCATAACCCCAAACTCATATCTCACAAAGAACATATCCGACTTTCCCAAGCCGGATATGATCACAAAACAATTAGAATGTGTCTATGTTCTATTTTACAAAAATTAAATGAATTCGTTTACGGACGACACGATACTTCCGTCGAACAGGTTGATCACCCGGTGGGCGAAGCTCGCATCGTGTTTGGAGTGTGTCACCATAACAATGGTGGTTCCTTCTTTGTTCAGTTCGGTCAAGAGCTGCATCACTTCGGCTCCGTTTTTGGAGTCCAGGTTACCGGTCGGCTCATCGGCAAGGATGATTTTCGGATTCAAAACAACGGCACGGGCGATGGCGACACGCTGCTGCTGACCTCCGGAAAGCTGCTGTGGAAAGTGGTTGGCTCGGTGGCTGATGTTCATGCGCTTCAAGATGTCATTGACCATCTGCTTGCGCTCGCTTGCCTTTACTTTGAGATAGGTAAGCGGCAACTCCACGTTTTCAAAGACATTCAGTTCGTCGATCAGATTGAAACTCTGGAACACGAAACCGATATTTCCTTTACGCACCTGCGTACGTTCTTTTTCTTTCAAGTGTCCGACTTCCCTGTCCGCCAGGTAATAGTCGCCCGATGTCGGGTTGTCCAACAGGCCCAGGATATTCAGCAAGGTGGACTTGCCACAGCCGGAAGGGCCCATGATTGCCACAAACTCACCATCCTTCACTTCCATCGACACGCCGTTCAACGCGATCGTTTCCACCTCTTCCGTACGGAAAAACTTACTTAATCCTTCAATTTTAATCATGACTGTATCTGTTTTTTTATTATTGCTTCTTCTTGCCTATCTATAGGCAAACAGCGTGCCAAAGTACATAAACCATTTATTTACAACCCTATAATAATTTCAATATTTTCCGCGAGTGTCTAATTTTTGGACAGTGGTGTAAAGATATTAGACACTCGCCGGGAAAACGAGATCCCGGATTATTCCGATTTCAAGCTATCGACCGGATCTTCGTTCGCGACATCCCAGATGCGGTACACGATACATATCAAGACCACCAGGCAGACAAACAATGCCCCTGCCAAGAAGATCCACGCACTAAGAGGTATCTTTTCCACAAACTGCTGCTGCCAGTGTTCCGCGACAAAATAAGATATGCCGCATCCTAATAAAATCGCAGGGAGGGCGATACGAAGGACGTCTTTCAAGAATATCCGTAGAATATCCTTCATCGTAGCCCCGTTCACTTTGCGGATGGCCAATTCCTTGCGGCGTCGGTTCACTTCGTCGTTCGTATAGCCGATCAATCCGATCAGGGAGATTATCAGCGTTATTAATCCCCCGATCATCACTTCGTCGCGGAACTTCCGGGAACTGCTGTACAGGTCGACCATCTGAACGGAATAAACCGTCAGTTTCGGCTCTTGGTCCGGCATCAGCTCTTTCAATCTCTCATTTACTTTTCCGACTGCATCAGGAGTCATCCGGTGGAATTTCACCAACAAATGGGCAGAAGGACGTTGACGGTAGAACAAGACGGAAGGACGTGCATCCATATCGATGAGCGAACCCATGATATAATTCTCATATACCCCGCAAATCGTATAATACTTCGAGCCATACCGATCATGTTCCGATATATAAATGGATTTACCGACTGCACCGTCCGGCCAGTCCACGAATTCTTTCATCTTCTCCACAAAAGCACGGTTCACCATCACTTCGTCCGAAACTGGGATATTCTCGGTGAACGAGCGGCCTTCTATCACCGGTATTTCCATTAAGTCAAGGAATCCGTTGCTCACCCAATACTGGTCTGCAATATTAAAAAGTTCCTTTTCCGACTCCGGTAAAGCGATATTATTGCCCGACATCGACCAAAAAGGTAACGAATAGGAAGTCGACACCGCTTCTACTTCCGGCAGGCGCATCACTTCATCCAGCACCTTATAACGAGTCGTGGAATCGATCGCCGAAATACTGCAATAGGCCAGCCGGTCATACGAATAACCCGGATCACTGTTCACCATATACGCATGTTGTCTGCCGACAATCAATAACAGGGTCACCAGCAAACCCGCTGCAATAAACTGGAGGAAAAGCAGACAGAGTTTCCAGACACGGCGACTTTCACGGAAATTACGGAACGCGGCAGCCACCGGAATACGGGCGAACAAACAGCCCGGAACCAAGCCGGTCACCAGAAACACAATCACGCAAACCCCCAGTAGTACCAAAGCCCCTTTGGATAATAACAACGTTTCGACCGAAACATCCAATAAATCATAAATGATATCCCGACAAAGAAAAATCAGGAAAATACTCACCATGATCGAACAGACCATGTGTACCAGCGTTTCCGACAAAACCATGCTATGGATATTCGTTTCCGAAGCCCCGTACGACTTATGCACGGCTACTTCTTTCGTCCGGTTGACGATCGAAGAAATGGTAATGAGAATATAGTTCATGATAGCCGTGAACAAAAGGGCAAAGGCCAGAATCCCCAACATCATAACCATGTTTTTTACCTCTCCCGCTTTGCTATGCAAGTCGAGCAAGGGCCTAAGCGTATAAGTCAGTTCGTAGCCCGACTTTCTCAAAGCTTCCTGATCGTGGTGCCGGAGCGTCATATCATGAATAGCCGGAGTCAGGCTATCAGGCGTGACTCCCGGTGACAGACGCACATAACCGGCATAACGGTCGTTACCCAACCAGTTGTTCAAACTCTCCGGATCCATGCCGGACATGGCAACCAACATATCGTAACGCAAGCTGGCATTCTGGGGCAGATCCTCGAATACACCTCCGATCGTCACCTCCAAACCGGGATTCTCATCGGGGATGATCGTCAAGCCTTCCACTTTTTCGATACCTCCCATCTTTTCCGCCAACGAACGGGATATCATAGCATACCACGGTTTGGCCAACACCACTTTCGGATTACCGGACAGGATCGGCACAGGGAAGATATCGAACACATTACTGTCGGCCATCATGATATAACGGGCGGAATAACGTTGTTTGTCAGGTGTCGTGAACAGGGTATTATCTCCACCGATATAGGTAAGCCGGGTAGCGTCTTCCACGCCCGGAATCTCACTCCGCATAGCGGGAGCTACAGCACCGCTTACCTGATAATAGTCTTCCTCTTTCCCGTTCATGCTATAATTCTCATAGATCCGGTAAATCCGGTCCGCATCCGGATAGAAGGTATCGTAAGATTGTTCAAAATAGATCTTCGCAATCATGACCAACGCAACAGACAACCCCACACTCAGCGAGATGATCTTCATTACATTATGACGTCCTTTTTTGAACAATGAGCGTATGGCAATATTCAAGTTTCTCATATCTATCGTGTTTATCTGCTTTTCCTACTATCGTTACTCTGATTTCAAACTATCAACCGGATTAGAATTCGAAACGGCCCATGCACGGTACAGGACACAAGCAATGATCAAAACATAGACCATCATCGCTCCGGCCAGGAAGATGAAAAATCCGATGGGCGCCTTTTCCGTAAATTTCTCCAACCATCCCGTACCGGAATAATAAGCGACAGTCATACCGATCACGATAGCGGGAATCGCAATATAGGAAATGTCTTTCGAAATCATCTTCAAGATACTCCATGCTGTCGCCCCGTTCACCTTACGGATCGCAATTTCGCGTCCACGACGGTTCGTTTCGTCACTGGTATATCCCAGCAGACCGATCAATGCAATAATCAAGGTCACGATTCCCCCGATCATAACCGAGTCGCGGAACGTGCGGGAATCCTTATACAGGTCTATCATATCCATATAATAAGCCGTCACCGTAACATTTCGGTCGGGCATTACATCTTCCAGCACCTTTTGTGCCTTTTTTATATTCTCCGGTGACATCTCATGGAATTTGATCAGGATCATCGGTGCATATCTATCATAGAACAGGGCGGTCGGACGTGTATCCGGATTACCGGTACTGCCAATACAAACATCTTCATACACACCACAGATGGTAAACGGTTCTCCATTCTGGCTATGTTCCGTAATTATAATGTTCTTGCCAATCGCACTCCCGGTCCAACCAGCCACCTGTTCCATTTTTTCGACAAAAGAACGGCTGACCATCACTTTGTTCGAAGCCGAACCGTCAGAACGGAACACCTCTCCTTCAATAACCGGAATCTCCATCAAGGAAAAGAAATCATCTTTCACCCAGTACATATCGGCAATATTAAACAGTTCGCGGTCATCTCCGGGAAGTGAAACATTATTTCCCGACATCCCTGAAATCGGCAGGTCATAGCAGGCAGAAACTTTGTCAACTTCGGGTATCTTGCGCAATTCCTCGATTGCCGTATTACGGACGGATTCTTCCACCCCCTGTGTCGAGCAATAAGCCAACTTCTCATAGGCATATCCGGGATCGACATTTACCATATAGTCATACTGCTTATTGATAACCGACAATAATGCCACCAGATAGGCTGTTGCCAAAAACTGTATGAACAGCAGGCAAAGTTTCCAGTACCTGCGGGATTCTTTAAAATTACGGAATGCGGCAGCCACCGGAATACGCAGGAACATATAGGTCGGGATCAAACCGGTAATGAAAAAGATCACGATGCAAACTCCTATCAGTATCACAATAGTCTGTGTCGAGAACAATGCTCCCAACGTTGCCCCTAACAATTCTTCCGTTTTCGTACGGAACAGAACGATCAGAAAAGCGGCAAGCAACAAAGAAATCAGCATATGCAAACACGTCTCCGACATGATCATACCGAACAGGTTCTTATCTGAAGCCCCATAACATTTATGAACAGCCACCTCTTTGGTTCGGTTGATCAACGTGGAAATCACGATAAGCACATAATTCATCGCAGCCGTAAAGATGAGCACAAAAGCCAGAAAGCCCAACAGGGAATTCATGCTCTTCACCTCATCACTGTTACTGTGCATGTCCATCAACGGAACCAGGCTATAAGTCAAATCAATTCCCGCTTTTTTCACCTCTTCCAGATCGCAATGCCGTCCTTGCATCTCACGAATGGCAGTCGTCAGGCTTTCCGGATCAGTGCCGGGATAAAGTTTTACATACCCCAGATAACGGTCATTCCCCAGCCAATTTTCACGACTCCACTTGCTCATACCTTCCAAAGATGCAACAATCTCAAAACGCAAGTGGGAATTTTCAGGTACATCTTCAAACACACCTCCTATCGTATAGGTTTGTCCTGGACTGGATTCAAATTCAAATTCCTTGTTCACTGCCTGTTCTGCACCTCCCAACAGTTTGGCAATGCGATTCGAGATCATCACATATCCCGGACGGGACAAAGTCTCTTTCGGATCACCGATCAGGATAGGACGCGGCAACAGATCGAAAACATTCGTATCGCCCATCACGACATAACGGGCGGAATAACGGTTTCCATCCTGTGTCTTGAACAACTCCTTGTCACCCCCGATATAGGTCAAACGAGTTGCTTTTTCAACCTCCGGTATCTCGACTTGCATAGCTGTAGCCACGCCTCCGCTCACCTGCCCGTAGGACTTATATTCACCATCCCGGATGATGTTTTCGTGCAACCGATAAATACGGTCGCTATCCGGATAAAACTTATCAAACGAACGTTCAAAACACACTTTCGATATCAGGACAAGTCCCATCGCCAGTCCGACTCCCAGAGATAAAATCTTTATCCCATTACTTCTTCCTTTCTTAAAAAGCGAACGTAATGCTATGTTCAAGTTTTTCATATCGCGTATTTATTATATTCCGTCCATTAAAATTCAAAAAGCGTGCCAAAAGAGTCAACGAGCTAAAATACAAACAGATAAAAGCACAATCATTTTTTTAAGTGTCCAATTATTTGACAATGGTGTACAATAATTAGACACTCCTGATGGGTAAAACATCGAAACTAGTTCACGGAAATGCAATTGACGTCCCACAAGGATATTTCATATATTTTGTACTTTTGCAAACATGAAACGGAATATACTCGCTCTTTATCTGATCAAACTATCCAAATGGTTCACATTGGTTATGCCTATCATCGTGCTTTTTTACGAAAAACACGGATTAGGATTGCAGGATGTGTTTATCTTGAAGAGTGTCTATTCGATAGCAGCCGTAGCCTTGGAGATCCCTTCAGGCTATCTGGCTGATGTTTGGGGACGCCGCAAATGTCTGATATTAGGATGTATCCTTTTCTTCTTCGGATATCTATGCTATTCGTTCACCTCGACATTCACGGCTTTTCTTTTCGCTGAAATCTTGTTGGGGACAGGACAAACATTGGTAAATGGTGCAGATTCCGCTCTGTTATACGATACTACCGCCCAATACAAGAAAGAAAATTTATACTTACGATATGAAGGACGGATCACGATGATCGGCAACTTCGCTGAAGCGCTGGCAGGTATCTTTGGTGGTTTATTGGCGACTTATTCCCTTCGTCTTCCTTTTTATGCGCAGGCTGTGATTGCATTTACAGGTATTCCGGCAGCATTCATGCTTAAGGAGGTCAACCGTTCCAATAAAATACAGAATCCGGTAAACGAGATTGTCCGGATCATCAGATATTCACTGGTAACGAACAAGCAACTTTGCTACAATATCATGTATTCAGGTATAATCGGGGCAGCGACTCTCACGATGGCTTGGTTCGTACAACCGGTTTTAATGTATCTGAAAACTCCCGTTTCCTGGTATGGCGTTATTTGGACGGTACTGAATCTGACGGTCGGCTTCGCCGCTCTCTGGTCCGACCGGGTGGACAACTACTTCGGTCCGCGTAAGATGGGAATCCTGATCCTCGTTTTTATAGTCGGCGGATATGTATCCCTGGCTTTCAACCTTACGTACGCCGGCCTTGCCATCTTGTTCGTCTTTTATATTTTCCGCGGTTTTGCCACCCCCATCCTCAAAGGATACATCAACCAAATGACTTTTTCCGACATGAGGGCGACAGTGCTTTCCATCCGCAACTTCATAATCCGCCTGATGTTCGCCGCTATCGCCCCCTTTATCGGTTGGCTGAATGACATGTATTCGCTCCAGGTTGCCCTACTCGTCTCAGCAGGGATCATATTGCTGCCGGGAGGGATATTTCTGGGGCTTCAGTTTAGAAAAGAAACAAGTTAAAAAGGGACATTGCACAAATTGCTGATCTTATCTACATTCTTGATATAGGAATTATGCTCCCACAGACGTCCGGCACAATATTGATCGAAAGTATCCTGCAATGATTTCTCATCATCAAGGCTATTCACCAGTTCCGGTATCAAGATCTCGGCAAAAACAAAAATGCCTTTTTCCGGTACAAGGACAAGATTGCTCTTGGGTTGTATAGACATTGATTTTTCAAGCATATCGAGTGGGACAATGCGGTAACGCTTTTCACCTTCCTTATCCGAAATCAATAACAGATAATCAGTACTACGAGCCGGAGAAATAAATAGTATATCATCAATCGAACCGGCAAAAGCAAAAAGCATATTCGGTTGTGACATTCCCTTTTTCAGATTGGACAGGCCTACTTCGCCATTCTTAAAAACCGTAACCAGCAAATCTTCCTTGTCTTCCGGGTTATAAGAGAAAATAACACTTCCCCCTTCTCCTCCCCACTTTCCGATCTTGGGACTTACGGAATAGGCTATTTTGCCATTTTTAAACAAGGAGACAAAGACATGGTTGGGCGTGTATCCCAGGTCATGCTTCTTTTGCAAAGGATTGCAACGCAGAGCTGATGTCCGGATTCCTAAATTAATTTGAGTGTTTGCATTTTTAATGCGCAAAGCCTTTTCCTGGACATTTTCTTCGTTTACGGACAAAACCGGAGCAACCGCTTCCACCTCTTGAACCGCTGTCATTTCAGGGACTACAGAACGTTTATCAAAAATATATTCATTCCGTTCTGCACTAAAATACGCAGGAAACTCCGGCATCTTAGGAACAGAATCCAGCTTTTGCCGATGGCGCAACTTGACAAAATCCGCCACGTTGCCAACCGGTTTGATCAGATTGGAACTGGCAGAACGCGTATATACTTCACCTTTCACCTCTACCACTTCATTGATTGGCGCCACTCGAAACGCCAAAACCAGACGTCCGTCTTCATATTCATACAAACGGCAACGTATATACGCCTGATAACGATCCCGATCTTCTTTTTTACCTAATAGCCTGATCACATTTTGATTGACAGAACGAAGGTAAACATCGCTGTCATTATGAGCAAACCTTAACTCCTGGTCCAATCCGGTCAGATATCCCTTATCATTGACTCCGATATAAAGTGTTCCCCCTTCCGTATTCATGAACGATGCAATCACACGAGCCAGGACAAGGCTCTGCTCCTCTGTCGCGTTTTTGTCGGCATGGATAAATGCAGATGTCTTAAATTCTTTTTCTACTCCTTCATGGCCGAAAAATACGGGTATGTACACTCTAGGTTTTTTCTCCCAGACTTTACAACCAAGCAAAACATTAATATTCTCGCAAATCAGTTCCTGCAGGTCATCATCCTTTTCTTTCAGATAGGACATGATATTAAAATAGCGTGCCAGCTCAGCTACCGTACGGTTTTTATTTTGCATAAACGATTGCAAATCGGACTGGACGGAAGTCAGGGGACGGGAGTCGAACCAAGTCTGTAATACTCGTATAACCTGTTTGTTATTACGCAAACGCAAGCTGTACCGGTCCATATCTAACGCTTCCATACGATCCGACAATCCCTTAAAAGTTTGCCGGCATTCAACTCCCTCTCTGTTTTTCAATAATTCGGAGTCCAGTGAATTAACCCAATAGATATAGTCGGAACAAAGCCCGTAATAATCAGCCAATTCTTTGTTTCCCACAAAACGGCACAAAAATATCAGGACATTATAAGCATTGAAGCATCCACATATATCTTCGCTGTCGCCTATCAACGAATCTACACAATAAATGAGTTCCTTCAACTGGCTCACCGTTATCCTATCCGACTCGTCATATAAATCGGGAGTTACTGTTTTACTTTCACTTTCAGGCATCTCATCAGTCTGAGCCGATTCATCAAGAGCACTCTCCGGAACTTCAAGATTTAGGCTTTGGAAAGCGACGAAGAAAGGATTGTTTTTTTCTTTCAAACGTTGCAACTCTTCCTTGTCTTTATTGACTTTCAGCACTTCTTTCGTCATGAAGAAAAAGAAACTGCGCAAATTTTCCAATACATTATTATAAAAACCTTTTTCGTCTGGAAATGGGATATGGGACAGCACTTTGATCGTATTTTTCAATTTGTCCGCCGATAAACCTCCATATTCCACCTTATAGAAGTTACCGGCCTTATACTTCTTATGGGGATTAGTCGTTGTTGCCGTCATGCCGGTAGAAAGCAACCACCAGACTTTGCCTTCTGCAATATCGATCACTTTCCCGATTACATTTTTCTTCCTGACGCAATCCGGATACATATATTCATTGAAATCCCGTATCAGGGAAAGCTTGACTTCACTTCCTTCCACGCTCTTTACTTTCGCACGGAATATCTCGTTGACAGCAAACATATCCATAAAACCAGGGATGATATAATAGCATGAATTTATGTAAGCGAATGGCAAACAGGCCTTCATTCCCCGGTATGGGGCATCTATAATTTCCATCTTCAGAGACATGTCTTCCTTGTCGATATGCAGGATCCGGACCTTGACCCGTTGATCCGGACGCAGAAAATGGTCTGTCTCCACCTCTTCCTCTTCCATCTCGATCTCCGGTATCTCAATCTCTTTCTCATCTGATCCGGTATCCACAAAAGCCGGAGAAGACATTGGTTGCGACAAAGGATAATCTTCCGCTACCAGATTCCAATATGAACGGAAATCACGGATACTCTTACAAGCATCAAAATTCAAAGATAACCGGCTAAAAGAAGCAACAAACAAACGGTTTTTCAACACAGTAGCCCGGTCTTTACGCCCTTTCCACGAGTTACAT